>Ga0228535_1002102_pt1 | contig 21735 bp, 19 predicted proteins | sample SJ1metagenome_FD_168457 | JGI IMG/M metagenome (GOLD analysis project Ga0228535, IMG submission 168457) | Enriched culture of PCE-dechlorinating microbial communities from Ithaca, New York, USA - SJ1 | ecosystem: Engineered > Modeled > Simulated communities (microbial... > Unclassified | place... | reverse complement strand
TGCCCCCTCATTGATCCCGATATAATCGACCAAGTTATCAATTATTATTTTGAAGGTAATTATGATTATGCATCAAATGCTGTTGAACCAACCTTTCCTGATGGTTTGGATATCGAAATCTTCAGTTTTTCTGTCTTAACAACGGCATGGAGAGAAGCGTGCCTATCCTCTCAACGCAAGCACGTTACGCCGTTTATCTACCAGCAGCCAGATCGATACAGGATAGGACATTACAAGAGCGCAGAAGATCTGTCTCATCTGCGTTGGACAGTAGATACGCTGGAGGACTTTAACCTCATCAATAAAATTTATGAGGAACTTTACCCTGTGAATCCCAACTTCAAAATGTCGGACATCCTTAATCTTCTGCAGAAAAGACCGGAATGGCTGACCATCAACAAGCACTTTAAAAGAAATGAGGGATTTATTGAATCGCTACAGGAGGATTGGCAGGATGAAACAATGAAGCGCCTAAGGATAGAGAAATCGATTACTCTTCAAAGGCGTGCGAAAAAACGCATACCAGGACTTTCTCAACTTCTCTCGAAGCGTCCCGATCAATTTTCCTTCGGTGTTTGGCCAGGTTACTTCAGCCGAGCAAAAGGGGTCGAAATATGGGACTTGGATGAGAACCGTTATATCGATATGAGTATCGGCGGGATAGGGGCCAATGTATTGGGCTATGCGGATCCTGATGTCGACAGAGCTGTCATGAGCACCATTAGCAGAGGTTCAAGCTCTTCGTTGAACTGCCCGGAGGATGTTGAATTGGCTGATCTCCTTTGTGAACTCCACCCATGGGCGGGAAAAGTTCGATTTGCACGTACTGGAGGAGAATCCATGGCAGTCGCCGTCAGGATTGCCAGAACCTTCACAGGTCGTGAAAAGGTTGCCTTTTGCGGCTATCACGGTTGGCACGACTGGTATTTGTCTGCCAATTTAGGAACCGAGAACGCCTTAGGAGAACATCTGCTTTCCGGTCTTGATCCAGCAGGGGTTCCGAAAGTTCTAAAGGGGACGTCTTTCCCCTTTCGATATAATCAATTGAAGGATCTTGAAGCCATCCTGGAATCAAACAAGAATGAAATCGCAGCGATTGTTATGGAACCTCTTCGAAATGAATGGCCAACGGCTGATTTTATCAAGGGTGTTAGACAACTCGCAACTTCGACCGGAGCAATTTTGATCATTGATGAAATTTCAGCCGGTTTCCGGATGAATACGGGGGGTGCCCATCTTATTCTGGGGATAGAGCCGGACATGGCCGTTTTTTCAAAGGCGTTGGGAAATGGCTATCCTATGGCTGCAATTATTGGAAAAGATGATGTCATGGATGCTGCTCAGAAAAGCTTTATCAGCAGCACAAACTGGACGGAAAGAATCGGGCCGGTGGCAGCTTTAGCTACAATAATAAAACATCGTAAAAATGATGTGGGAAAACACCTGATGAAGATCGGGAAAATGGTGCAGGAAGGGTGGGCGGAAGTATTTTCTAAGCATGGGCTAAAAATTCATATAGGCGGAATCCCACCCATGAGTCATTTCACATTTGATCATGAAAAGGCTCTTGTTCTGAAAGCCTTGTTTGTTCAATACATGCTTGAAAAAGGTTTTTTGGCTACAACAGGTTTCTATGCCATGTTTGCTCATGAAACCGAACATGTAAAAGCATATCTAGATGCAATTGATCAGATTCTCCCTCTACTTAATGAAGCTTTAAATTCTGGTCGGCCTGAAAGTTTTCTGCTGGGTAAGCCCTCTATATCCGGCTTTAAGAGACTTAACTAATGTATTAACACTGAGCAGATAAAGATAGGAAGATGGTTTTTCCCAATATCGTCATCCCATTCTCGTATTCATAATCAAAATAACTATAAAGAGACATTAAATGATGGATTTTCCATTCAGAATTGGCCTTAAACTTTACTCTACAAACATTGACCTAATACGGGAGGCAGTAGCCCTAAGAGGCAAATATTTTGATTTTGTGGAGTTATATATCGTTCCCGATTCTTATGAAGAAACAATTGGTTCATGGAAAAGATTTGACGTTCAATATGTAATCCATGCTCCACACTTTTTTCATGGCGTGAATCTCGCTCAAGTAGAGAAAAGGGCAACAAATCTTGAGGCTTATGCTGAGGCAAGACGTTTTGCTGACGATCTCCATGCGGAGACAATCATTGCACATGGCGGAAATAACGGGTCTTTTGATGAGACAATGCGGCAAATTGAGAGTATTGATGATAAACGCATAATCCTTGAGAATAAACCTAAGTTGGGTCTGAATAATGAAATATGTGTTGGCTCGTCCCCGGAAGAATTTAGAAAAATCTTTGCTAAAAGAATTATTGATGGCATTGCCCTTGACTTTGGGCATGCGTGTTGTGCTGCACGATCTATGGAAGTTGATGTGATAGATATTATCAGAGAATTTATGAGATTTAATCCAAAAATATATCACTTGTCGGACAGTGATAGCTCTTCTGAACAAGACAAACATTTTAATTTAGGGAAAGGCAACTTGAATCTTCTTCAGTTTATTAGTTTAGTTCCTGTTGATGGATTAATAACCATTGAAGCACCGAGAGAGCAGTCAAGGGGATTTAATGATTTTATAGATGACGTGAAATATTTAAAGAAACTTTTATCCATAAAGGATGCTCCATGACAAAGACATTTACCATTAGAGGGAAAAAAATTGGTGAGGGATTGCCCGTTTACGTGATCGCTGAAATGTCTGCAAACCATGGAGGGGATTTTGATCAGGCGGTAAGAATAATTCATGCAGCGAAGGAGGCGGGAGCGGATGCCATAAAACTACAGACCTATACTCCTGAAACGATAACCATTGATTGCAAGAAGGATGATTTCCTTGTCGGAAGGGGAACCCTTTGGGAAGGTCGCTCTCTTTATGCGTTATACGAAGAGGCTTTTACTCCATGGGAATGGCAGCCGGAGTTAAAACACATAGCCGAGAATATTGGGCTAGAGCTTTTCTCATCACCGTTTGATTCAACCGCTGTAGACTTTCTCGAAAAAATGGACGTGCCAGCCTATAAAGTCGCATCCTTCGAGTTGGTTGACATACCTTTACTTAAAAGGATTGGTTCCACTAGAAAACCAGTGATCATGTCTACCGGCATGGCAAGCCTTATAGAAATTGGGGAAGCTATTATGACGTTGCGGGAAGCAGGCTGCCCGGAAATAGCCATCTTAAAATGCACGAGCGCCTATCCTGCTCCGCCAGAGGCAATGAACCTTAGAACGATTCCACATCTATCAGGGGCATTTGGTTATCCGGTTGGATTGTCTGATCATACCCTGGGAATAGCAATTCCCATAGCTGCCGTTTCTTTGGGTGCGTGTATTATTGAGAAGCATTTTACCTTGTCTCGTTCGATTCCAGGGCCAGATAGCGCATTTTCCCTTGAGCCAGATGAATTCCAAGAAATGGTAAAGTCGATTAGAGTCGCGGAGAAGGCCTTGGGTAAAATAACCTATTTGCCAAATGGACAAGAGGAAAAAATGCGAGCATATAGACGCTCACTTTTCGTGGTCAAAGATATGAAAACTGGTGAATATTTCACACAGGATAACGTAAGGTCAATACGTCCTGGTTACGGTTTGCATACCAGGCATTTGACGAATATATTAGGTCGTAAGGCATCTCGAGATATAGAACGTGGGACCCCCTTATCTTGGGAACTGGTCGGTTAACTTGCAGTCGAGTACCACGTTTTATATGGTCAAAGGGAGGAGGACGGAATGAACGACAGTTGTAATGGGAAATGCCTATTGGAACGGGATGGGCGCAAAATAATCTCATGTGAGAAATGTGGCTATAATCACGTAGTACCGATATATACAGAGGAGGAATTAGAGAAGTTTTACGAAAATGTTTATCCTGAGAGTACCCCAAGCTTCCTCTGGTATGAAAAGGTTGAAAACATTAACAGATTAAAAAAAGTAGGAAGGGTGCTTGATATTGGATGCTGGGAAGGCCAGCAGCTAGAACATTTTAGAAAGACTGGATGGGAATGCGTGGGAATAGAATTAAACAAAAAGGCTGCAAACATAGCTATGTCTAAAGGCATGGATGTTTATCAGATATCTATTAGGGAGTTTTTCCGTCAGTTCGCTGACGCAAAGTGGGATGTCATCAATGTCGCTTATGTATTAGAGCATATTCCAAAACCTATAGATTTTTTAATCAGGCTTAAAAGTAACTTAGAAAAAGATGGGATAATAATTGTAGAGGTACCCAATGATTTTAGTCCTTTTCAATTAGCCTATATTGCTGAACGCAAAATTGAGCCGTATTGGATTGCTCTTCCGGATCATTTGAACTATTTTGACCGGCAAGGAATTGAAAATCTGGTGAAAAGAGCAGGATTTAGCATTGTTCATGGTGAAACATCTTTCCCGATGGAGATGTTTCTTCTTATGGGTGATAACTATCTACAAGATAGATCACTTGGCAAGGCTTCGTTTCAAAAAGTGGTAGCCATGGAGAATATCTTACGTAATTACAGTTCGAAACTGGTTTCCGAATTATATACATCTTTATACATGTGCGGTGTCGGTAGAAGTAATATTCTCTACATAAAAGCGTCCGACAATAAATGAGTTCTTGGGGGTTCCCATTTGCAAATAAAGATCCGTCATAGGTCCAGAATCGTTGATATCAACTCTGTAATTATGGGTGGCCGTCATGTATGCGAAGAGGTTTCCCTTAGGGTCAAATGAATGACCACCCTGTTCTCCTTATAACGGCAGTCTGCGGAGATATAGGTGGCGGTGCTGTTCGTGCTCTCAGGGAATCAGCCGCAAGACTCATCGGGTGCGACATGAAGACCGGGTGTCCCGTTGGTCCAATGCTGGATAACTTTTTCATCGCGCCTGCGGCTAGGGATTCGGATAAATACATAGCTTTCCTTAAAGAGGTTATCAGTGCCGAGCAAATTGATGCATTCCTTCCAATTTCTGAGCCCGAAATCGAGGTACTTAATGAGCGAAGGGAAGAGGTAGAATCGCTAGGAGTCAAACTTCTTCTAAATAACCAGCTTATCATCAACAGCTTCCTCGACAAGTTAAGAATGGCGGACTTTCTGAATAATATTGGAATCAGAGTGCCAAGAACTATTCTCTTAAAAGACTACGATGGATCTATCGGGTTTCCCGTTATCGTTAAACCAAGAAAGGGCTATGGCAGCAAGCGCCTCTGGATGGTAGAAAACAATGATGACTTGGCTTATGTTAAAAGGAAGGATGATGGGCTCCTAATTGTCCAAGAATACCTCGGCTGCGATGAAGAAGAATACACAACCGGGGTTTTTTCTGACGGCTGTAATGTTTCTTCAATTAGTTTTAATCGCCGTTTGGGTTTTGGGGGGCTTTCAGCAGCAGCTGTTTATTGTGAGAGCCCTTTTCTCGAGGAACTCTCCAAGAAAATTGCTTTGGCGACAGGGCTATGCGGTTGTATCAATATTCAGTCACGTCGCCTTGCCGATGACCTCTTTGTCCCATTTGAAATCAATCCGAGACTTTCAAGTACGCTGCCTTTCCGTAAGCATTTTGGTTTCGACGATGCTGTTTGGTGGTTAAATATTCTCCAAGGGAGAAGTTATTCATACATAAAAAAATTCAAGTCAGGAAAGATTGTGCGTTTTGTATCGGACTATTATTTTGACATGGAAGAGATCCGTGAATGATTATTAATAATTTAATTCTTCAAACAGATAATATCTTTCTTAAACCTTTACAGGTCAATGATGTTACCGAGGAGTACGTCGAGGGGCTAAATGATCCAGAAGTAAATCAGTACCTTGTTGCTGTGCGTCAGCATCACCAAACAAAAGACAGTGTTGCTAGCTATGTTAAAGCAGACTGGGAGGATCCGCATTCAATCCTTTTTGGTATATTTCTCAAACAAAGAATAAATCCTTTGATAGGAACTGTAAGAGTTCATAAAATCGATTATTTTCACTTTTCTGCATCAATAGGCGTTTGTCTTTTTGCTAAAGAGGAGTGGAAAAAAGGTTATGCCCATAGTGCACTGCAGCGTATCAAGAACTATTTATTCGATGATATCAAACTTCATTATTTAGAAGCAGGGATTTACTCTGATAATTTGAATAGTATTAATTGCTTTTTAAAGTCTGGGTTTGTTGAACAGCATCGCGTCAAAGAGAAATATCGCCACATCGACAGTTTTAAAGAAGTGATCATTTTTGCAGCAATCAATTTGCTTTTCGACTCTGCCATGCTAAGAATAACCAATGACGATAAACAACTGAAGGGGAGATGTTGAAAATGCCAATCAATGTATTAGTGACCGGTGGTGCTGGATATTTGGGTTCCATCCTTTGCGAGCATTTATTGAGGGATGGTTACAACGTAACAGTGGTTGACAATCTTATTTATGGACAAGGCTCACTATTTCATCTTTGTTCCCATGAGAAATTTAATTTTGTGATGGGCGATGTCCGTGATGAAAAAACCATGAATCCTTTAATCAAAAATGCTGATGTCATTATTCCCTTAGCGGCTATTGTTGGTGGTCCAGCTTGCGAACGCGATCCCCGGGCAGCCACGTCCGTAAACCTTGAGGCAATTAAACTGATAAACGGCCTGCGTAGCTCTTCCCAATTGGTTATTTATCCTACTACAAATAGTGGTTATGGTACAAAAACTGGAGATGTTTTCTGTACAGAGGAAACTCCGCTTGAACCAATAACGCTTTATGGCAAGACAAAGGTCGAGGCGGAATTAGAGCTACTCAACAGTCCAAATACGATTACATTACGGTTAGCCACCGTTTTTGGAATGTCACCACGGATGCGTCTAGATCTTCTCGTGAATCACTTCGTATATGCAGCGCTTACAGATGGATATATTGTTATCTTCGAAAAAGACTTTAAACGGAATTACATCCATACCCGTGATGTGGCAGATTGTTTTTGCTACTGTATTAAGAATGCGGATAAAATGAGAGGGGTACCTTATAACGTTGGCTTGGATGCAGCAAATCTTTCGAAAGAACAACTGGCGCTAAAAGTGAAAGAATACATTCCAAAATTTTATATTCATTTTGCAGAAGTGGGTAGTGATCCTGACAAGCGTAATTATATTGTTTCAAATCAGCGTTTACGTGAAGCTGGTTTTGAGGCAAAAAGATCTATTGATGATGGGATTAAGGAATTATTAAAGGGCTATCGTATGCTTGGCAGAAGCTCGTTTAAAAACATTTAAATATTCAATTCACAATGATTATTCCTTCAAGTATAAACGCGGTAATCCTTGTAGGGGGCTTAGGAACAAGGTTGCAGCGCGTTGTTAATGATCGCCCCAAAGTTATGGCGTTGGTTAATGGACGTCCTTTTTTAACCTATATTTTAGATCAAATAAACAATGCGGGTTTGAAGGATGTTATCCTCTGCGTGGGATACATGGGGAAATACATAGAATCAGAAATTGGTCTAACATACAGAAACTTGTCGGTGCGCTATTCATACGAATATGAACCCCTTGGCACTGGGGGGGCGCTTCGCAATGCGAATGACCATATAGACTCGAACACTATTTTGATAATGAATGGCGACTCCTATTGTCAATATAACTTAGATGAATATTGGTCTTTCCATGAACAGAATAATGCCTTCGCATCTATTCTTTTAGCTTTTGTCAGCGATAGCGGCCGGTACGGCCACATAAGCATAAATGATCAACATCATATCCTATCGTTTGAAGAAAAAGGATCATTTACAGGCCCTGGATGGATTAACGCGGGAATCTATTTAATTAATAGAGAGATCATCTCTGAAATTCCAGACAAACGGTTTGTATCGTTGGAAAAAGAAATATTCCCCTCTGTGATAGGGAAAGAACTCTATGGTTTTATAAATGACGGTCGTTTTTTAGATATCGGTACACCCGAAGATTTCGCTAACGCAGGACTTTTTCTTAAAAACCTATGATAATTACTAGAACTCCATATCGGATCTCGTTTTTTGGTGGTGGTACAGATTATCCCGGCTGGTATCTGAAAAATGGCGGGCAAGTTCTTGCGACCACAATAGATAAATACTGCTACATAACCTGCCGTTATCTTCCGCCGTTCTTTGAACATAGAATCAGAATTGTCTATTCGAAGATAGAAAGTTGTTTTTCGATTGATGAAATTCAACATCCCGCTGTTCGGGAGGGGTTACGTTTTCTAAATGTTGATAGAAGCGTTGAAATTCACCATGATGGTGATCTTCCGGCACGGAGTGGTATTGGTTCAAGTTCTTCATTTATTGTTGGTCTATTGCATGCCATATATGCTCTCAAAGGTCAAATGATCGATAAATGCCGACTGGCAAAGGAAAGTATTTATCTTGAGCAGCAAATACTTAAGGAAACAGTAGGTTCGCAGGATCAGGTTCTGGCAGCCCATGGCGGCCTAAATCATGTCCGTTTTTCAACTAATGGCGACATCTCTGTAACGCCTATAACCGTCCCCAAAACGAGGGTGGAGGAACTGAATTCACATTTAATGCTATTCTATACAGGGATTGCACGTACGGCGGCACAAGTTGCTGAAGGTTACGTGAACGGCATAGAATCACGCGGAAAACAGCTGAACGAATTACAACAGCATGTTGGAGAAGCGATTAATATTCTTAATGGCAATAATACCATCATTGGTTTCGGTGAACTTCTTCATGAAGCATGGCGGATCAAGCGTGAACTGAGTGAAAAAGTGTCAAATGGTTACGTGGATGACATATATAAACAAGCACGAAAAATGGGAGCCATAGGAGGGAAACTCCTTGGTGCGGGTGGCGGTGGCTTTTTATTACTTTTTGTGCCTCCGGAAGCACAAAAAGAAGTCATTAAATATTTTAATAAACTAATTTATGTTCCATTTCATTTTGAATATGCGGGAAGTCAAATCATTTTTTATGATCCTCGGGAAAATCATCCTGATCTGGACGAAGAGCGCGGGAAGAGCCTCATTAATCCTTTTCAGGAGATGACAGTTAATATCATTAATAAGTGACTATGGATCTCAGAAATTACCCACGCAAGCTACTTGTAAAGTTGTATTTCGATATGCTCAGGATTCATAGGGTCCAGCTACGTATCGAATCCCTTTACCATTTAGATGAAATGAAGACCCCGATTCATTTGAGTATTGGGCAGGAGGCAATCGCTGTCGGTGTTTGCGCGAACCTACGCCAAGACGATTACATATCAAGCAGCCATCGTGGTCATGGACATTATATGGCGAAGGGTGGGGATTTAAAAAGGTTAATTGCGGAACTATATTGTCGGGAAACGGGTTGTTCAAAAGGTAGAGGGGGGTCTATGCACTTGGTCGATACCTCCGTGGGGCACATGGGAAGTTCATCTATTGTGGGCGGTGGTATACCCATTGGTACGGGCTTAGGTCTTGCTATCCAAATGAAGGCAGAGGATAGGGTTAGTGTCGTCTTTTTTGGTGATGGAGCGGCAGATGAGGGTGTCCTTTATGAAAGCATTAATTTCGGAATCCTTAAAAAACTCCCTATCATTTTCGTTTATGAAAATAATCAATTTGCCGTATGTTCTCATGTGTCCGCACGTCAGGCTGGGGAAATAATTTTTCATAAGACCCCTTGTGACTTAATGCCATCATATGTAGTGAACGGCAATTCTGTCATGGAAGTTTATGAAACAACGCAACAAGCTGTCATTCGTGCACGGCAAAAATCAGGCCCTTCGTTTATAGAGTGCAAAACTTACCGTGTTCGGGGTCATGCAGGGGCCGGCTCAGATGCGAGACTAGGTTACCGGATGGCTGAGGATATACGGGCATGGGAAGCAAAATGTCCGGTTCAAGCCTTCTTGGGGATACTCATTCGTGATGGGGTTTTGGATCAAACTGAGATTCAAGCAATGGAAGAGACCATTGATTGTGAGATAGATGAGGCGTTCCGTTTTGCACAAGCGAGTCCATTGCCGAAAGCGGAAGATGTGACAAAATACCTTTTTTGTGATTGAGAAAATGCCCTGGACAAAAATTAAAGCTGAAGTAAATGAACCTGATTACGATTTGGAATCGGACGAAAGCGCTCGACGCATATCCTATTCGGAGGCTATCCGTGAAGCTTTGGATCAAGCGCTCGAATTGGATCCGCGAGTTTTTATCATGGGCCAAGGCGTGGATGATTCGAGTGGCATGTTCGGTTCAACTTTAAATCTTCACAAGAAATACGGAAGCCAGCGAGTATTTGATACCCCGTTAGCCGAGAATGCCCTAACGGGTATCGCCGCTGGTGCTGCCATTGGCGGAATGCGTCCAGTATATTTCCACAACCGGCCTGATTTTCTTTTTTTAGCGATGGATCAACTGGTGAACCATGCATCGAAGTGGTGTTATATGTTTGGTGGTGCTGTAAGTGTCCCACTTGTCTTGTGGGCATGCATAGGCAGGGGCTGGGGTTCTGCCGCACAGCATTCTCAGGCACTTCAGGGTCTTTTCATGCACATTCCGGGACTTAAGGTTATCATGCCAAGTACCTGTTATGATGCCAAGGGGCTCATGCTTTCCGCCATTGCGGATAATAATCCGGTTTTGATCATCGAACACCGTTTCAATTTTCGCAATAAGGGGTTTGTTCCAGAAGCACCCTACCGATTGCCTATAGGTAAAGGAATCATCCGGAAGCATGGAAAGGATATAACTTTCGTAACTATCTCATATATGGTTACGGAAGCTTACAAAGCGGCTGATGAATTATCAAAGGAGGGAATTGATGTTGAATTGATTGACCTACGAACACTCCGCCCGTTAGACGAAGAAATTATCCTACGTTCTGTGTCAAAAACTGGCCGGTTGTTGGTTGCTGATTGTGGTTGGAAAACTGGAGGAATAACGGCAGAAATCTCTGCAGTTGTTGCAGAAAAGGGTTTTGAATATTTAAAGTCGCCTATTCGCCGTGTTGCGTGTCCAGACGTCCCGACACCTTCTGGGTTCACGTTGGAGGAGGGATTCTACGTTGGCAGCAAAGATATTATAAGTGCCTCCCGTGAGATGCTGTGCAAATGAGAAATTATGAATAACTGTAGCAAGATTTTTGTAGCTGGAAATGATACGTTTATCGGTTCTGCCGTATTAGGTGCCTTGAAAAAGGATGGCTACTTAAATATTTACAGTGACGAGGGGAAAAATTTGAGAGACTTGTCACAAGTAGATAAACTCTTTCGGGCAAGAAACCCGGAAATCGTATTTCTTGCAGCCGGGAAAACAGGTGGCATTGCTGCCAATATGAAGTACCCCGCCGATCTCATGTTCGACAATCTTATAATTACCTGTAATATTATCGAGTGCGCTCACCGACATAATGTAAAGAAATTGCTCTACCTTGCCAGTTCGTGCAGTTACCCGAGAGATTGTGTTCAACCAATGACGGAAACTTCTCTTCTCACAGGCCTTCTTGAGCCGACCAATGAGGCCTATGCCGTAGCCAAAATTGCTGGTATCAAGCTAAGCCATGCTTATAGGTGCCAATATGGTTCCAATTTCATTGTTGGGATCCCGGCCAATGCTTTTGGACCATGCGATGATTTCAGTGAGGAGGATTCCCATGTGGTGGCTGCCCTCATTCGTAAAATGCATGAGGCAAAGGTAAATAATAGAAAACAGGTAGAAGTTTGGGGTACTGGGAACCCCCGTCGGGAATTCATCTTCATTGACGATCTGGCTGATGCATGCCTCTTTATTATGAATAACTATGACAAACCGGAACCTATTAACCTGGGAAGTGGAACCACCTCATCAATCAGGGACTTGGCGGAGACAATCCGCGAGGTCGTAGGGTTTAATGGATCGATTGTATATGAGACGAGCAAGCCGGACGGGATGCCCATTAAAAGCCTCGACAACAGCAAAATAAGAGACTTAGGATGGAGACCTCACGTTTCCTTAAAAGAGGGTTTGGCGATTACATATGAGTGGTATCGAAAGGTAGGTTGATAACGAAAGAGCCCGGTGGAGTTAATGAAAATGACAAGAGAATTAAACCTTAACTTACCTTTGATGAAAGATAATATTACCCGCACCGATCTTGATGCGGTGATTGCCTATCTGTCACAAGAGGATCCACGGTTGACCCACTCAAAGCAGACCCTAGACTTTGAGCGTGAATGGTCCGAATGGCTCAACGTAAAATACAGTGTTTTCGTTAATTCTGGCGCTTCTGCGAACCTCTTGACCATGACCACGATCAAGGAGATGTTTGCGACAGGTGAGGTTATCGTTCCGCCCCTTACATGGGTGTCCGACATTGCTACGGTCCTTCAAAACGGTTTTACCCCCGTTTTCGTAGATATTGATCGGCGCACGTTAGGTATGGATACAGCTCAGGTATTGGCAAAAATTAATAACAACACTCGCGCGGTCTTTATCACACATATCCTTGGCTATAATGCCCTCACGCAGCAACTGTTGGATGAACTTGAGCGTCGCCGCATCCCCTTAATTGAGGATGTGTGCGAATCTCATGGTGCGACGTTCAATGGGCGGAAACTTGGTACATTTGGGCTCATGTCCAATTTTTCATTCTACTATGCCCACCACATGAGCACCATCGAAGGTGGCGTTATATGCACTAACGATCGTACCGTCTATGAAACGGTGCGTATGCTACGCTCACACGGTATGGTGCGCGAAGCGACGCTAGATAAGGTCAGATACTCATACATAAAAAAACATCCAGATCTGAATCCAGACTTTATCTTTGCTTACCCAGCATACAATGTGCGCCCCAATGAGATCGGTGCAGTAATTGGCCGTTCGCAACTAAAGAGGCTTGATGAGAACAATAAGATGCGCAAGCGCAATCTTGAGCTATTCCTTTCCCTTCTTGATTCATCCAAATATGAAACTGACTTTGCAGTCGAGGGCAGTTGTAATTATGCTTTTACTTTGGTACTCAACGAACCGAACATACCATTGCGCGACCGGGTTGAGCAGTCGCTACGGCAACACGGTGTCGAATTTCGGCGTGGGCTCTCTGGAGGCGGTAACCAATTACGGCAGCCATACTTGCGTAGAATCATGGGCAATGAATTTGAGAGCTATCCGAATGTGGATCATGTCCATTTTTTTGGTTGGTATATCGGGAACTATCCAGGACTGGAAGAGGAAAAAATAGGGGCGTTGTGTGAATTGTTAAATCGTTTATGAGAGTTATATAAAGTCATTACAACAACATGATCGAGCAAATAATATTAAAGAAAAATCACGAGTTTTGTTAAAAATGGCTATCTCAAAAATCCTTGCATATAAAAAGAAGTTATTTTTTTTACTTCTTCTCATCATGATAATATCAACAGTATTTTTATTTAATAATTACTGGACAATTGAACCTGATAGAATTTTTAAATTTATCGAGAACTATAAAATTCTTGCGCCTTTACTATTTATTGTTTTTTTTACGATAATGAATGTTACTCTTTTACCAACATTGCCTATGAATTTAGGCGCTGGTCTTCTCTGGGGACCATTTTGCGGAACTCTGATTTCTGTTATTGGAGCAACTTGCGGTGCAAGTTGCTCGTTTATAATAGCACGATATTTGGCACACGATTTCTGTAAAAGAAAGTTACAGAACCTTAAATGGCTTCGGTTGCTCAATGTTATAGAGAGGAATGGATGGAAAGTCATTGCTTTTGTGAGACTCGACCCTGTTTTTGCATCAGGGCCTCTCAATTACTTATTTGGAATTACAGCTATACCCCTTGGTACATTTATATGGTCAACAGCTCTTTTTCTAATACCGCCAGCGAGTATTGTTGCATCAATTGGGTATTTCATTGGGTGGACCATATTGTCGGAAGAGAGGATAAAAGACATGGGTCATTATATAACCCTTGTCGGTATCCTTGTAACAGTTATATTGGGCATCCTGTTTTTCAGCATTAAATATTTCAAGAAAAATATTAAACTATAATGTGTGAAAATTAAGGTCTCTCCCTACAGTTAGGCAGTGAAACATGGCAGTCAGTCTTCTCTTCGGTTAATATACCGGGGATGGTCTTTTGCGATAGGTTTTCGTTGCTTGAGACCGGCTTCGCCTTCCACATCATAAATCCTCTTCCAGCGGTAGACGACTGCTCTTGATACGCAAAAAGCTCGACATGCCCTGGAAACATTGCTCCAGGCCTCAGCGTATTCAATTGCCACTAGCTTTCTCTGAAATCGACAATAATCTCTGCCTTCCTTAGTAATTTTTCAGACCCCTTATGACATTGAATATCTACTTTCAAAGTGCCTCACAAGGTATAATAAAACTACAATCCATCTCGCCTCTGTCCTTTTGACTGAAGTCACTTTCGTGACTTCAGTTGTTCTCAGAAAATGCCATCATAATAACGAGGAGTAGAAGATGAAGGTAACATTGGTTATCCCCACACTTAATGAAATAGACGGCATGAAGGTGATCATGCCACGTATCAATCGGGACTTACTGCACCAGATTATCATTGTCGACGGGGGGTCTAACGATGGTACCGTCGAGTACGCCCGTGAAATGGGATATGAGGTTTATCAGCAGAAAGAACGAGGTATCCGCCTCGGTCTAATCGAGAATTACCCCAATATCACTGGAGATATTATAATCACCTTTAGTCCAGATGGCAATTCAGTAGCGGAGGAGATTCCTCCTCTGATCGAAAAAATGAAGTTAGGCTACGACATGGTAATCGTTTCACGATATCTTGGGGAAGCAAGGAGTTTTGATGATACCTTTATCAGCCGTCTTGGAAACTGGTCATTCACCAAGATTATTAACTTCCTATTTGGCTTTCATTATACCGACGCTTTGGTTATGTTTCGGGCGTATAGACTCGCTGTGCCAGAAAAGTTGGGCATTACCAAAAGACGCTCTGCGCTGTATGAACGGTTCATAGGCCGGTATATTAGCTGGGAACCTCAACTTTCGGTGCGTTGTGCAAAACACAAACTGAAAATAACAGAGATTCCTGGAGATGAGCCGCTACGGATTGGTGACGAGGGTGCTCGGGGGAACCGTTTGTTACCACCGTCGCGCATCCACCATTTCCGTTCTGGATTCGCTTGCCTCTATATGTTTTTTGAAGAATTGATTCGCCGGGATCTTTAATTGACCAAAGGAGAGATGTAATGAGGATCACACTAGTGCAACCGCCTAATATGCAGCGCAAGGGAAAATGGGAAATGCAGAAAGTTTGCCGTACCCCCACAAACTTGGCCTTGCTTGCCGCTTATGTGCGTCAAAATGGACACGAACCGAGGATCGTTGATTTGGATATTGAAGGCGGAAACTTAGAGGAAATTGCACGTCTTATCTTATTCAACGACCCTCAAGTGATAGGCATCACTTGTCTGACGCCGCGATTCTCTATTACTGTGGATATTGCTGCCGAATGCAAGCGGCTCAATCCGGAGGTGATTGTGGTGGTTGGCGGCCCACATGTAACTGGATTGTCTAAACATGCATTGAAGGAAGCCGTCATCGACTACGCTGTGGCTGGTGAAGGTGAAGTGGCCTTTCTCGAGCTGATAAATAATGTTGCTGCCGGCAAGCCGGTCGAAGGGGTCGGAAATCTTATCTATCGTCACAACGGCAAGACGCAGATAAACCCAGTTCGTCCATTTATCACGGATTTGGACGCATTGCCCTTTCCTGCCTGGGATCTGCTCAAACTTGACCATTATGTAGATCCCGCCTTTTATAAAGGACCACACTTGGGGCTGATGTCGGCACGGGGCTGCCCCTATGATTGTTACTTCTGCGCTTCCCGCGTTGTGTGGGGGCGACGGGTCCGCTACCGTTCGCCAGCGAACATGCTAGCAGAGATTAAAGAATCCATTGATAAATATCAAATCCGCGAGTTTATGTTCTATGACGATACTTTTACATTGCAGCGGAACCGAATCATTGAATTTTGCGATGCCTTAATCGCACGTCATTTGGATATCCGATTCTATGCTCAAGTGCGTGTAGATGCCATCGATGTGGAAATAGCCAAAAAGCTTAAGGCTGCTGGTTGTTTCGCAGTGGCCATCGGGGTAGAAAGTGGTAATGAGGCAATCTTGAAAACTATGGGTAAAACCCTCACCAAGGATCAGATTCGCACCGGGTGCAAGGTATTGAAAGCGGCAAAAATGCCTTTTCTTGCCAGCTATATCATCGGCCATCCTGGCGATACACATGAAACAATTCGGCAGACGATCGACTTCGCCAACGAGTTGGATGCTGACCAATCGAAATTCCTCATTGCCACTCCATATCCGGGGACCAAGTTTTTCGACATTGCAGTGGCCCAAGGCATTATTTCCGATGAAGGGGCAGAAGATTTGGGGGACCATACATATTTTCAGCACGTAGCTGCCAATCTTTCGAAAGTATCAGATGCAGACCTACTCACCTATCAACAACAGGCATTCGACAATTATGACAAACGTAAACGGCCGCTGGTGTAGAACACCTATTATGAGGTTAAACTTATGACACAACAGAATGATCAAGTTGATGTAGTGCTGATTTATCCTAAAACGGGGCTGGATCTCGGTTCGACAATCGCTCCGCCTTTCGCTTTGTTGACGATCGCCGCTCCCTTACCGAAGAAAGGCATCCGAGTTAAAATAATCGACCAACGTGTTGACAAAGCTTGGGCTCAGAGTCTCAGGGTTGCGCTCAGGCAAAAACCTTTGTGTTGCGGCATTTCCACGATGACTGGTACTCAAATTTATTTCAGCATCGAAGCTGCAAGGATTATTCGAGAGGAGACTGGGGGATCGGTTCCTATTGTATGGGGTGGCTGCCACCCTACGATTCTACCCGAGCAGACCCTTAAAAGCGAATATGTAGATATTGTTTGCGTTGGTGAAGGAGATGAAACATTTGTAGAACTTGTCGAAACGTTGCAACGCAAGCAGCCACTTTCCGGTGTTAAAGGAATTGCCTATCTGGAAGGGAGTAAATATGTTTTTACCGGTGAACGTCCCTTGTTGGACGTCGAAACGCTCCTGCCTACGCCTTGGGAATTAGTCGACGTAGAAGCATATATCCATCCCGACCTGTATCTGCAGAAAAGCCGGCGAGTGCTTGATGTGGGGCAGACCAGTCGGGGTTGTCCATACCGATGTGGCTTTTGCTGTAGTGCCGCTATTCGCAAGCATAAATGGCGACCCATGTCAGTCGAAAAATCGTTAGCTATTATTATAGAGAACGTGAAGAGATTTCGTCTTGACGGTATTTGGCTCCGTGATGATGAATTTTATATCGACCAAGAAAGGGCCACTGAAATATGTAAAGGCATTATTGACAACAAATTGAGTATCGCTTGGTATACTTCTGGAACCAGGGTAAGTGACCTATTGAGAGCCACTGATGAACAGATGGAAATATTAAAAAAGAGCGGTGCATATGTGGTGAAGGTGGGGGCCGAAAGTGGCTCGGATCGGGTTTTAAAATTTATTCGCAAAGGGCAAACCGTTGAGCAAATTCTTGCAGTCAACCAAAAATGCAAAAAGTTCGGAATCAAACCAGCGTTTGCTTTGATGTGTGGATTTCCCACTCAGACGTTTGCGGAGATCGATCAGACTATTGATCTTTTTTTTAGACTACAGGAGGAAAATCCGGAGGCTTCATGTGAGACGATAGCCCAATTTACGGCCTTACCGGGGACGGAATTATACGACATTGGGCTGCAGAATGGTCTCAACCCTCCAGAATGCTTGGAGGACTGGGCTAATTGGCTTTTCCACGACAATGATTATAAAGGTGAAAGATTGCCTTGGTTCAATGGCAAGGAGCGGCGGGCCATCGGCAATCTTAATTATCTCAGCATTCTATCAAGAACAGGCGCGGAAATTGTGAAGACGATCAATAACAAACCTCTTGCCATGTTCTTGGGTATTCTGGTTAAACCCCCTTCAAAATATTTCGCTTGGAGGCTCAAAAACAAATATTACAATATTGTGCCGGAGATTAAACCAATCAAGTGGTTTCAGCGTTTTATGTTTTCATCCAAATGATTATTGAGCAATGAGGCGCCACGAGGTTATACAAGAGATGACGGGAGGTTCGTTGAAGCGGACGTTCAGGAATTGGCTTCAAACCACTTGAAAGTGTATCGGTCTATCAGTCATTTTTTTAAAATGCATAGTAACATGTTAATAACATTAAGAGATAGATCAACCCACACCATTCAATGGTTGTGTGAACATCCTTTTGTGCTATTTCTTTTATGGTCATTGGGCTTGTCATGCGAATATTTTATCTTCGGGCCCTATTCTTTCGTAAGGATTCCGGAAGATGGGTCTGCAGCTATGACGGGAAGATTACTTCTATATTCAGGTTTCGCTTCGTCAAAATTAGGTTACTGGAATCCAGCTCAATTATGCGGGAATGATACGATTCTAGGGTCGTTTATTTTTGACCTTGATAGCTTGCCATTTTTATTTTTGCCAGGATGGTTAGCAACGGGCGTTGTTATGTGGCTCCAGCGTTTCGTTGCCGGATATTTTACCTTTAGACTTGTTAAAGAAACACTTCATCTTGACTCATATTCGGCCTTATATGCAGGACTTGCCTACGCACTGCATGCAAATTATCCTATTACAGGTTGGCCGCTTGGTTTTCCTCTATTTTATAGTCTGGGCATCCCAGCAGTTTCATTCTTTATTTGGTCAATTTCTCGTTTGAAAATACATAAAATCACTTCCTATCTTTTTGCATTTGGGATTGGGTGCCTCTTTTCAATTACAAACAATATTGCTTTTGGTCTTTTTGTTCTTCCGGTGATATTTTTCTGGTTTATTTTTGTTGTACCCAGACTGGATTTAAAGTTCTGGTCAATAATATCGATCTTTATCATTGGGTTCATTGTATTTGAGTTGCCTATTCTATGGGCTAATTCATTAAATGCACCTTTATCACAGCGTGCATATTATAATATAACCACATCGTCCGGTGCCATAATACTTAAAGCGCTATTTGTAAAAGACCTATTGCCGTTAGGAATTGCAATTATCGGATTGATAGTATCAAGATGCAAACTTCGTCCTTTGGTTGCATTTGTGTCAGCGATAATATTTAGTCTAATATTTGTCATTCTTGTCTACCCGTATTTCAGTCTCTATGTCCATCCCCACCTTGGTTTTCTACGTGGTTTCCAATTTGATCGTCTATACCTTTTATATCCCTACCTGACCATAATGGCTTCAGCTATTGGGATATCAAGTTTGCGCCATTGGAAGCTTGGATTCTTCGAAAATTCGTCAAAGTATTATTATTTTTCCTTGTATACAGCAGTCTTAGTTGTGACCATTGGTTTGACTGGTTGGCAGGCAATAGGCATGAAAGTTGAGACGCTCCCCAAGATGTTGATTGGAGCAAATTATACTTCCCTCTATCATAATCAGGGTATTCAAGAACTCGCTGAGGCTTATAGAAATGCGTCCCCTTTTCGAGTTGTCACTATTCGAGACCGAAATGATGATTATCCGTATCATATGTATCCAGCTGCTTCATCGGTTTATGGATTGGAATCCGCAGATGGATACGTCAGTGTTTACTTCCGTCGTTATCAGAAATACTGGGAACAGGTCATTTGGCAGTTGCTCCAATCTGAACCTGATTACAGTTCCTTCAGTTCTTGGGGACATAGAGTTTACATTTTTAAGGGTATCTATGATCTCAAGCTACTTTCTCTGGCAAATGTCAGGTTTATTATATCAGATTATCCACTTGATGATAAGGAACTAGTTCTCTTGCCGTTCGGGTCTTTTAATCGTGAGGAGCAACTTGCCCTGCAATCTAAGCGAGATAAAAATTTATTGAAAGCGGTATTTGAAGGTTATCGATTTCCGAACTACCCAACGTTCATTTACGAAAATCCTCAAGTCTTTCCCAGAATTTTTCTTGTGGATAATTTTAAATATTTTGAGAAAACCGAAGAATTACTGACAGCCTTGAGATGTGCAAGCTATGCCGATCTACGCTCAACGGTTTACTTGGAAAAAGGTGATTCGAATTTTTCGTCATTAAATAAATTGGATAAAAAGAGGGGATCCATAGAGATAGAGAGCCATACGTCTGACAAGATAATTTTGAAGGTGAAAAATCCTCAAAATTCTATACTTGTAATTACCAATAATTTTAGTCCTTACTGGAAAGCTACTATTGATGGTATAGAAACCAAGCTATTTCCAGTGGATCATACTTTCCAAGGTATTTACGTTAGCGGTGGAGAACATAAAATTAAGATAGAATATTCTCCTCCATATGCTATTCATCTTAGTTTCTGAACATCAAACGCGAAAAATCGTTTATTAAAAAATTCATCGAACATATTACCGAAAGGCTTCATGGCGGCCGGTCCGATGATGTCATATGAATATTTTATAGAGCACATCTGTCTAGTGAAGTCGTAATCCTTAAAATTTAGCAATCTGAAAGTGCGAGAGAGACGAGATGCCCATGGTGAATCTTGAAGGCGTTGAGCCCGCAGTTGTAACAAAAGCGGACTCCGCCTTGATTCTGGAATTGATCAATACAATTCAACCTGACATTCCATGGACCAATGAGCACTTGCAATGGCAGTATTTTGAAACACCGGCGGGAGAAACGCGGCTCTATGGCATAAAAACCCCACAGGGCAGACTTGTCGCACTTTATGCAGCGATAGTGCAAAAAGTACGGGTTGGAAAGCAACTTGTCCCCGGTCGCATGGTTCAGGATGTCATGACTCATACTGATTATCGTGGGCGTGGCTTTCTTCATTATCTAGCCGATCTCTGTTTGCAAGACATTAGAAAATCAGGGGAGTTGGGCTACACTTTTCCAAACGAAAAATCCGAAAAAAGCTTTCGCCGCAATCACTGGGACGAGCTCTGCACGGTGCCACTACGAAAAAAACTACTAGACCAGTCGGCACAGGGACAGGCCAAGCCCGCTCTGGATGTAACTTTTGTCGAAGGTGACTTTAGCACCGCTGTTTCAGCGATTTGGGATTCAAGCGGCCTGACGATTGGCGTGCAACGGGATGCCTCATATCTGAATTGGCGCTATCGTAAACCGGCCACGAGATACTTTAAATTTTTACTGAATTCGAATGAAGGCGCCTTGATTCTAAAGCTTTATCGAAGCGGTAAGCATCAGACTCTGCATATCTGCGATCTGTTTGTCAGAGAAGATAAGCAGACCGTTATTTCACCTGCACTTGAATTCTGTGAACAGTTCGGGAAACAGAATGGTTCTAATCTTTTAACTGCATGGTTAGGGGAAACCCACCCCTACGCTCCGGAGTTTAACCGGTTTGGCCTGAAATTGGTCGCAGGACTAAGCCGTTTTGTTTTTGTAGTCACTGGACAAAAACAATCTAGCAATCTGCAAAACCAAAGACTTTGGCACCTATCTCAGGGTGACAGCGATGTGTATTAATTTGATTAGGAGGAACTTGGCTATCCATGGAAGCCCTTATTCTTGTAGCACATGCTGATGATGAAACTCTTGGTGTCGGTGGAACCATTCCCAAGCTGTTGAAAAAAGGTTGGAACGTAAAGGTCATTGCGCTCTCAGACGGAGTCTTAGATGTGCGCGGGACGATTGAAAACAATCGCTTGGGCTTTCAAGCCGCCTGTGCGATCTTGGGAGTGCAGGAATGCAGGTTGCTGGGATTTAAGGATCAGAAGTTCGACGAAGTTCCTATGGCGGA
>Ga0228535_1002099_pt1 | contig 21882 bp, 21 predicted proteins | sample SJ1metagenome_FD_168457 | JGI IMG/M metagenome (GOLD analysis project Ga0228535, IMG submission 168457) | Enriched culture of PCE-dechlorinating microbial communities from Ithaca, New York, USA - SJ1 | ecosystem: Engineered > Modeled > Simulated communities (microbial... > Unclassified | place... | reverse complement strand
CAGTGACACCCTTGCCTCTGGCTAATGCTTCTTTGACTCCCCACATTCGGGTCTTTCACCCTATAGTTGTGTACCATGCCGGGCGCACGTGATTCTGAGTCAAGCTCAGAATGACATCAAGTGAGTCCGGCATGACGGAAAGGAGCAAAGACCGCGAAAATGGCGACTGACGGGATCCTGACGTCTGTCCCGTTTTTCGCGTTCTAGACCCTAGACCCGAAACCCGAGACCCGCTGCTCGTGTCTCGCCCTCTCTCCTCTTCTCGTTCCGGCTCTTCTCGTTCGTCTCTAAACAGAGGTAAGAGGAATGAGGTAAGAGGTAAGAAGATCAAAATCCCGCTTTTCTCGCCTCACACCTCTACCCTCTCACCTCTGGTTTCGCTCCGGGACGATGGACGATGGACGGCTCTTCGCTCTTCCCACCTCTAACCTCTCGCCTCTCACCTCCCACGATCTCTTAAAATTTTACATTTCTCCTACTCTCCTTACCTTGACTGGCATACGAAAACTTAATATAATTAGAAGCATAAGCCTACAAATGGACCTGGACGCTCCTAGACGTACATGAAATACATTCGAAGTAAGGTTATTTATGTTAACACGATGAAGCAAATCGACGTTATCGACGAACATCGAATTAAGCTCATGTTATCTTTTTCGCCTTGCAAGTACATTAGGTCAAACGAACACGCACTTTATTATGAAACAAACGATTAAACTAAGGAAGTGAGGCGGGGCAGTATGCTCAGAAGACTTGCTGGCTACAAGTACATGATAGCAACTCTCCTTTACGCCTCCCTGTTTTTCACTCAGTCGCTTACCCTAACCTGGACCGTCGGTTACATCTTTCAAGCTCTCATACTTAACACGGCCATAATGCTCGGCATATACGCCTTCAGGGGCTTCGACAACTCGACGACCTCATCTATGAACTCATGCTTTGTCTCGTACCTTTCGGGAACCATACTGGGAACGCTCTTCTCCATAATCCCGATACTCTTCTTTAGCGCGAGACTACCCAGATTTACCATGGCAGTCACTGCCGTTATCTCTATCTTCATATTCCCGTTTATTGGTTGCATGTTGATGAGATACTCCATAAAACACCTGCCCCCGAAGAGATACCTCGTGATAGGAAGGGAAGAAGAGCTCTCGCCCATACTGGAAGAAGTCAGAAAGGCCTCGATGAACAAGATACAGATCTACTCCTACCTCAACCCATCCCCGGTCACCCTCGCTGCGGCCATGGAGATGGAAGCGACCCGGCCCTACGACGCCATACTGATCGGAGATCCCAAGCTGGCTAGAGACGTCGAATCTGTCCTCAATGACGCGATGACTAAGAACGTAGAAATCGAATACCTGCCTACGATAGTTGAAAACGCACTCCACAGAATCCCCGTCGAGATGATCACCATTTTCAGAGACTACTACCAGGTAGTCTTCTCTCAGGCGAGATTCTCAAGGCGAATAAGAGTATTGGACATCGTCTTCTCCTCTGTGCTGCTCGTCATGTTCTCCCCCTTTATACTCTTTTGCATAATATATATACTTATCCGGGACGGCAGGCCGGTATTTTTCTGCCAGCCCAGACACGGTATAAACGCAAAAATCTTCAAAGTCTATAAATTCCGCACCATGGACGACCCGAAAGAAGGCGAAGGCAGTCCAACCCTCACAAAGAGCGGCAAACTGCTCAGAATGACCAGACTGAACGAGATCCCGCAGCTCCTGAGCGTCTTCATAGGCAATATGAGCATAGTCGGCCCGAGACCAGACATACCCTCGACCTACGAGTACTGCACGAAGGTGATCCCCTTCTACAGATACAGAACGAGAGTCATGCCCGGAATCACCGGACACGCGCAGGTGCTCTACCGGTACGTGGACAAACTTGAATACGATACCTTCGCCAGAAGGCTTTCATACGATCTTTATTATGTCAAGAACATGGATTTCAGGCTGTATCTGGCTACAATGCTCCGCACGGCCGAAACCATGATCTTTAGAAGGGGAGCTAAATAATGAGTGAAGTCCTTATATCGAACGTAGAGAAATGGCTGACGCCTCACCTCGAAAGAGCCTTCAAAATAAGATACACCGAACAGCTGAAACACTCGCACTTCACGGCCTTTGATCCCGAGAATCCTTACATAATCGGCTTTGAGTATATCGGGGAATTCACAGATATCGGCTCGCTCGGGGACGTCTTACATATGGCCGCCCAGATGGGAAGGCTCAAGACGATTATCTATCTCTCATCTTATGGAGTGTACAGCCCTAAGAAGAAGCTCTTCAGCGAAGATGACATCGTTTGCCCAAAGAACTTCGTCGGCACGAGATCGGCAATGCTCGAGGACATCCTCGTCTATCTGGCGAACCGCTACTCGCTCGACCTCACGATCCTCAGGCTCTTCAACCCCTACGGCCCCTACCAGCTATCGCCCTACGTCGTCCCGACAGTCCTCGAAAAGATAGCGACCGAAGGCACCGTAAACATAGGAGACTCAGAGAAAGTCCGCGACTTCTTCTACATCTCCGACCTCATAGACCTCGTAAAACTCGTCCTCGAAAAAGACCCGAAGGGAATAAACGTCTACAACGTCGGCTCTGGCGTGCCCACCTCCATAAGCCAGCTAATAGTCAAAGCCCAGGAAGTCACGGGCGGCCACTGCGACGTAATCTTCGACGCGACGAAACTCCGCGAAGAATACGACTACGACTACGCCGTGGCAGATATAACCAGAATAAAGAAAGAGCTCGGCTGGGAGCCGAAAGTCAGCCTCGAAGAGGGCCTGGCCCTGACCTACCAGTGGATACTGGGCAGGAGCGGTAAGTAATGTTCAAATACGGCTTCATCATGGCCGGAGGACAGGGCAAGAGGCTCAGGCCCCTGACTTCGGCCATCCCCAAACCCCTGCTCCCGGTGGGAGACAAACCGATCATCCAGTTCATAATAGAGCACATGAGAGACTCGGGTATCACCGAAATCTTCGTCTCGGTCAACTACAAAAAAGAGATAGTCAAATCCTTCCTGCGCGACGGCTCCAGATACGGCGTCAGGATAACCTACATAGAAGAAGTCGAAATCACAGGCACGGCCGGCTCGCTCGCACTCCTCCCTGAGGACTTCGACGACAAGATCCTCGTCTCCAACGGCGACCTCATCTGCGACGTAGATTACCGGACGATAAACGAAATGCTCTCCCGGTACGACCTCGTCCTCACGGGAATAGAAAAACAGATCCCGGTCGATTTCGGCGTGCTCCAGATGAACGGCTCCTCCGAACTGATAGGCTGGGAAGAGAAACCGAAGCTCAAATACATAATAAACGGCGGCATCTACGGCGTCTCGAAAAAAGTGATAGGCTATATAAAGAACAACATACCCCGCAACCAGCACATAGACATGCCGACCCTGTGGGGTATAATGAAGGACAACGGAATGAAACTGGCCGTCCACATCCACAGGGGCAAATGGCACGACGTGGGGAGGATGGAAGACTACATGGCGCTGACGGAAAGGGGAGAGGAGATCACTTGAAAGCTCTCGTGACCGGAGCCGGAGGCTTCATAGGCTCGCATCTAGCAGAATATCTTACTCAAAAAGGCTTCCAGGTTAAAGCCTTCGTCCGCTACAACTCCAAAAACAACTGGGGCTGGCTCGAAGAATCGCCCCTTAAAGACAAAATAGAAGTCTACACCGGCGACATACGCGACTTCGACTCGGTCAAAGACGCGATGAAAAATATGGACGTCGTCTTTCACCTGGCCGCGCTGATCGGAATCCCCTACTCGTACGTCTCGCCTCTGGCATATATAAAGACAAACGTAGAGGGAACATACAACGTATTGCAGGCGGCAAGAGAGCTCAACACACAGAAAGTGATCCACACGTCCACGAGCGAGATATACGGCACGGCCCAGTACGTCCCGATAGACGAGAAACACCCCGTCAACCCGCAGTCTCCCTACGCGGCGACGAAATCTGGAGCCGACCAGCTGGCGCTGACCTTCCACCGCTCCTTCGGCCTGCCCGTATCCGTAATAAGGCCCTTCAACACCTTCGGCCCGAGACAGTCGGCCAGGGCCGTGATCCCCACGATCATCTCCCAGCTATTGACGGGAAAGAAGAGTATAAAGCTCGGCAACCTCGAGGCCACCAGAGACATGAACTACGTGCTCAACACCTGCGAAGGCTTCTGGCACGTGGGCCTTCACCAGGCAAGCACGGGAGAAGTGATAAACCTCGGCTCGAACAGAGAGATATCCATAAAAGACCTCGCGCAACTGATCGCGAACCTCATGAACAAAGAGCTCAAAATAGAGATAGACGACCAAAGGATAAGGCCTGAAAAGAGCGAGGTCGAACGACTCCTCTGCGACAGCTCCAAAGCGAAGGAACTGACCGGCTGGGAGCCAAGACACACCCTCGAGGAAGGCCTCAAAGAAACGATAGCCTGGCTGGAAAACCATATGGAACACTATAAACCCGACATATATAACGTGTAGGTGATGAAGATGGATACGATATTCCTCGATGCACCAAACCTCGGAGAACTCGAAAAGCAATACCTGCTCAAATGCGTCGACTCTACGTTTGTCTCGACGGCCGGACCGTTCATACCCGAGTTTGAAGCCAGATTCGCCCGGTACGTCGGCACCAGGCGGGCCGTCTCTACCCAGAGCGGCACGGCGGCCATACACCTTGCCCTTCACGAGCTGGGCATAGGCCCGGGAGACGAAGTGATCGTTCCAGTCATCACCTTCATCGCCTCGGTCAACCCGGTAACCTACGTGGGCGCAACTCCTGTATTTGTTGATATAGACCCGGCAAGCTGGAACATGGACCCGGAGAAAGTAGAAAAGGCTATAACGAAAAAGACGAAGGCCATACTCCCCGTCCACATATACGGCAACCCCTGCGATATGGACGCGATAACGGAGATCTCTGAAAGACACGGCATACCCATAGTAGAAGACGCGACCGAAAGCCTAGGCGCCTCCGTCCACGGAAGAAAGACCGGCACCTTCGGCTCTATGGCCTGCTTCTCCTTCAATGGAAACAAAGTCATCACCACCGGCGGCGGCGGAATGATAACCACCAACGACGAAAAACTGGCCGACCACATGAAATTCCTAGTCAACCAGGCCAGAGACGAAAGCAAAGGCTACTACCATCCCGAGATCGGCTTCAATTATCGCATGACCAACCTCGAAGCCTCGCTCGGTCTGGCCCAGTTCGAAAGACTGCCCGAGTTCCTCCGGAAAAAGCGAAGATACATGGAAATATACAGAGAGATACTCACAAGCATAAAGGGAATAGAGTTTCAGCAAGAGTATCCCGATTCTATAAGCTCCTGGTGGCTCTCGTCTGTTAAGATAAACCACCCGACAAAAGACATCCCCCAGATCCAGAAAGAGCTAAAAGAAAAAGGAATCCCCACCAGAAGGATATTCGTCCCGATAACTGAATTCCCGCCATACGAAAAATACAAAAAAGAAGAATACCCCAACTCCTACGAACTGTACGAAAAAGGGCTAAATCTCCCGAGTTCCACACTCAACAGCGAAGAGCAGGCGGAGTTTGTTGCGAGGAGCATCGTTGATGTTATCAAAGCCTGACATAGTACTTGTCGGCGGCGGAGGTCACTGCAAAGTAGTGATCTCCATCATAAAAAAGCTTGATACTTTCAACATAATAGGTATCTCGGATCTGAAAGAAAACCTCGGAAAAGAAGTACTGGGAATAGAGACCAGATACACAGATGATCAACTGGAAGAGCTACATAATAAAGGTATCAAATACGCCTTCGTCACTCTTGGAAGCGTGGGCAATCCAGATAACAGGATAAGGCTCTTTGAAATACTAAAACAAACAGGATTCGAGATCCCGGCAATCATCTCTAGAGACGCAACAGTTGACGAATCGGTTGAAATAGACGAAGGCACGGTAATAATGCCGGGAGCGATAATAAACGCGGGAACAAAGATCGGCAAGAACTGTATCGTAAACACCGGGGCGATCATAGACCACGATTGCATGATTGGAGATCATGTTCATATCGCACCGGGTGTGACCTTGAGCGGCTCAGTCAAAATAGGTACGGGATCTCATATAGGAACAGGAGCATCCGTAATACACGGAATAGAAATAGGATCGAGGGTCATCGTCGGTGCAGGCAGTGTTGTAGTAAATACAATACAAGACAATAAAAAGGTAATGGGAGTACCGGCGAGATAATCTATCGGAGTTGAATATGAAGAGAGTTTGTATAACGATCGACGTTGAAGACTGGTTTCAGTCAGTTATATACAGGGATCTGTATCCTGTCGAAGGCTGGAAAGACAAAAAGCTTATGGTAAGAGAACCTCTTAAGTTCTTGCTGGACACTTTTGACAGGATGAACATAAAGTGTACTTTCTTTGTCCTGGGCTGGTTTGCTGAGAACTATCCGGATATCGTCAGAGACATTCATAAAAGAGGTCATGAAATAGGTAGTCACGGAATGACTCATGTACCGAATAACAGACTCGATAATGATGGTCTTGTTTACGAGATATCAGAATCTAAGAGACAGCTAGAAAGCGTAATTGGAAATGAGGTTCTGGGTTATAGAGCTTCCAGCTACAGTATCTCCGAAAGAGTTCTTGAAGAAATACATCGTTCTGGCTATAGATACGATTCCAGTTTCACTCCAATAAAGGGTAATGGTCTCTACGGTAGCTTGAAACCAGAGACAATAGGTGAGTTCGAGAAGAAGGGATTAAGAGAGTTCGCAGTACCAACGGGTAAATTCTTGGGAAAGACAATTCCATTTGCCGGTGGAACATACTTTCGAATATTGCCGATATGGTTTCTAAAGAAGCAAATTGAGAAACTGGAACAGGATACACTCATAATGTACTTCCATCCCGGTGATTTCGATTCGAGATTACCAAAATGGAAAGAACTACCGACAAAGTACAGACTGCGACATTGTATGGGAATTAGAGGCAATGATAAGAAATTTATCAAACTCTTGAATTGGCTCCACAAAGAAAATCACGAATTCAAGCGCTTGAGGGATCTCTTATGATCGCTTCTATAGAAATCAGAGAAGCTTCGTCGACTGATAGAGATCAAATACTTTACCTTATGGATGAGGTATTCTCAAAACAGCAGTATTTCGCATCTACGCGCAGTCGCGAATCCTGGAACTGGAAATATGAGAAGAACGTTTTCGGTAAGCCGATTCATATTGTGGCAACCTCCGATGAGAGAATTGTTGGTTTCAGATCATTCTGGCCATGGGAGTTTGTCTCTAGAGGGCAGATTCTAAAGGCTTATCAGCCTGTTGATACTGTAGTTCATCCCGATTATCAGGGGCAGGGATTGTTCACGAAGCTTACAGTGAAGGCTTTGAAGCAAGCAACGGAAATAGGCGCGGATCTTTTGTTTAATTTCCCTAATCAGAATAGTCTGCCTGGTTATCTGAAACTCGGCTGGAATTATGTAGCTAAATTACTGTGGCTTGTTAAACCTCTAAGACCATTCCATCTTTTGAATACCCTTAAGAACAAAGAAAAAGCTACACCGGTAGAACTAGACGAAAAGTACAGAATCACTCCTGAAATTTGTGACGAACTTCTAGAAAGAGAGAGTTTTGATGGCCTGCTAAGGACAAGGCAATCGAAAGAGTTTCTCTGGTGGCGATATGGAGAGAATCTATTTTTCAAGTACGCAGCACTGCATGTAAGAGAAGGCAGGAAGAAACTCTCCGCGATCTTTGAAGTAAACCAAAAGGGGACCAGAAGGGAAATGATAATCGTCGATATTCTTGGTTCTAGTGAACTGATCAAGAAGCTATTCAAAGAACTGATAATTGTAGCGAAATCCATGAATGTGGATTTCGTGACTACGATAATGACTAACGGCTATGAAATGGAAAAGCTCAGATCTCTTGGTTTCATGAAAGTCAGAAAGAAGAATCTGGTAGCTTTACCCCTTAACCTTTCTCTGGAAAACAAAGCAATTAACATAGATAATTGGCGGATTGTCGGTGGTATGCATGACTCGATATAAAGAAGAATATGATGTAGCGCTAGTAGTATTGGGCTTTGATAGAATGTTTCGCGATCTGGCAAAAGGTCTCGCTCAAAAAGGGCTTCGGGTTCTTGTGGTTGCTGCGAGCAGATCATACAAAAACCCGAAAGAAGTCTTTGAATCAGAGAAAATATCGGACAAGCTAATGATCGAGAGAGTTGAAGTACCTGAATTGAACAAGAACAAGCTTCTGGAGAAGCTCCTGTTCTTCTATTTTTTCTCAAAGAGACTGAAAGGAGTTCTCAGAGGAAAGGACATAAGATTGTTTGTTGCTCCGCTAATGCCGTTGCTAATACCGTATAAAACCCTCCAGTTCAGCAAAAAGGCAAGAAAGCCCTTTCTGTTTATTCTTGAGGATCTGGTTCCGGACACGTGGATAAGGCGAGGAAGGTTTTCCGCAAACCACCCCTTCGTCAAACTTATAAAGCGACAGACGAGATCGCTACTACTAGATTCAAGAAAAGTTGTCGTTATTGGAAGAGATATGAGCGCTTACATAGAAGAGACCTACAAAGTCCCTGAAGAGAACATAGCCTTTATACCGAACTGGGCAAATAGCTCTGAAAGGCTTGAGGCAAATAGGGAAGAGCGGGAAGAATTTGAAGTTCTTTACGGTGGCACCATTGGTGAAGCTCAAAAACTTGACACTCTTATCGAGGCAGCAACAATTCTCCAGGAAAGAAAGGCTGGTATCAATATCAAGATAGTTGGCGATGGAATGGAAAAGAAGAATCTTGAAGCGATTGTGAAAAGAGAAAACTTGAAAAACGTTCAGTTCTGTGATCTTGTTCCAGAAAACGAGTTCAGGAAACTAATGATGCAGACTTCCGTACCCGTTGTCACTTTAAGAGAAGAATCCAAAGGAATGTCCGTTCCAAGCAAATTGTATACATACCTTACGGCCGGAAAGCCGATTCTCGCCATCGTTCCTGAGGAATCGGAAATAGATATGGAAGTCAAAGAAGATCAATTTGGAATCTCTGTATCTGGCAATCCTCCTGAGCTGATCGCAGATGCGATTATGAAACTCAAAGAAGACAAAGGGTTCAGAGAAAGAGCAGGAAAAAACGCTTTGAGAGCTTTCGAGACTAAATATAACAATACGATAGCAGTCGACAAATACTACAAAGTCATAAAGGAACTTCTAGAAGAAACGGAATAGGGGGAAAAAACATGTTCAAAAATAAAACCCTTTTAGTCACCGGCGGTACCGGCTCTTTTGGAAACGCAGTCGTTAAGCGTTTCCTTCAGACAGAGATAAGCGAGATCCGTATATTCAGTCGTGATGAGAAGAAACAGGACGACATGCGGAAACTGTACAACAACGACAAGCTCAAATTCTATATAGGAGATGTACGTGATTATAACAGCATCGAATCTGCTCTCAGGGGAGTCGATTTCGTATTCAGCGCCGCGGCGCTGAAACAGGTTCCCTCTTGTGAGTTTTTCCCGCTTGAGGCTGTCAAGACGAACATACTGGGAACCGAAAACACCCTAAACGCCGCAATAGCCAACGGCGTGAAAAAAGTAATCGTTCTCAGCACTGACAAGGCCGTCTATCCAATAAATGCCATGGGAATGACCAAAGCTCTAATGGAAAAAGTCATGGTCGCTAAATCGAGAACGATTTCGGAGAACAAGACAGTTCTCTGCGGCACCAGGTACGGCAACGTCATGGCCTCCAGGGGCTCTGTTATCCCGCTCTTTATCGGACAGATCAAAGCCGGAAAGCCGCTGACAATCACCAACCCGAACATGACGAGATTCATGATGAGTCTGGATGATGCCGTCGATCTCGTTCTCTACGCTTTCAAACACGGTACGCAGGGAGATATCTTCGTCCAGAAAGCCCCAGCCGCAACGATAAAAACCCTAGCCGAAGCCCTTGTGGATATCTTCGTGACAGACAACAAGGTCCAGGTAATCGGCACCCGTCACGGAGAGAAGATATTCGAAAGTCTCCTGACTTCGGAAGAGAAAGTTATAGCAGAAGACCTTGGTGACTATTACAGAGTCCCGGCAGATACGAGAGATCTCAACTACTCGAAGTACTTCGATAAGGGAGAACTCCTCTCAAACAACATAGAGCCCTATACTTCTCATAACACCGAGAGACTGGATAAAGAAGGAATGAAAGATCTCCTTCTAAAGCTTGATTATGTACAGGAAGAACTGAAATCATGGAAGGCAGTAAAGAAATGAGAAAGATACTCATCACTGGTAGCGAAGGCTTTGTAGGAAAGAATCTCCAGGTACTGCTGAGAAGAAGGGGAGATATCGAGATCATTCCCTTCGACAAAGAACACACGCTGGATTACCTGAAAGAGGCAGTAGATAAGGCCGATTTCATCTTTCATCTTGCCGGTGAAAACCGCCCGAAAGACCCTGAAGATTTCATGAAAGTCAACAAAGGCCTGACGGAAACACTCACAGAGCTCGCAACCAAAGCAGGAAGAAAGATGCCGATAGCATACACTTCTTCGATCCAGGCAGAAGTCGACAACGAATACGGAAAGAGCAAGAAGGCTGCCGAAGATGCGCTGATAGAGCACAGCGAATCAACCGGTTCGCCTATCTGCATCTTCAGATTTCCGAACCTCTTTGGAAAATGGTCGAGACCTAATTACAACTCAGTAGTCTCTACCTTCTGCTATAACATCTCGCATGATCTGGAAATAACTATCTCGGATGAAAAGAGAGAGCTTGAACTGACATACATAGATGATGTAGTTAATGCTTTCAATAGACTACTCGACATCGAACTGGATCCAAAGAAGCATTTCTACCCCGTGCAGAAATCTTTCAAGATCACGCTCGGCGAACTGGCAAAGAAGATCCACAGCTTCAAAGAGATGAGAGAGACATCTATACTACCTGATCTTTCGGATGAATTCACGAAGGACCTGTATTCTACATATCTCTCTTATCTCGAGAAAGACAACTTCTTATACGAAGTCGAGATGAAAACAGACAACAGGGGAATGCTCTTCGAGCTCCTCAAATCCCCTCACTTCGGCCAGATCTTTGTATCTACAACCAAACCGGGAATAACCAGAGGAAACCACTACCACGATACGAAGGTCGAGAAGTTCTGCGTGATCTCAGGTGAGGCTGTTATCAAATTCAGACATATATTGTACAACGAAATAATATCCTACAAAGTCTCGGGAGAAAAGATCAAAATAATAGATATCCCCCCGGGATACACACACTCGATAGAAAACATAGGGGACACCGAAATGATCACACTCTTCTGGGCGAATGAAATGTTTGATCCAAAGAAGCCGGATACGTATTATGAAAGCGTGGAGGAAGAAGCATAACGGCATAAAGGGAGAAAAGCGTAATGGAGAGCCCCGCTTAAAAGCTTAAAAGTGGAACAGCGTAATTAAGCCCTTATGCCGTTAGGCTTTTACGCAGTTTCACCCTTAAGCTTTTATGCATTTACGCTATTAAGCATATCTTTTTTTCACCGAGGTACCCATGAAAACCAGTTTCAGCGATCTGAAAGTTTGGAAAGTTGCTTTTGAATTCACGATCGATGTCTATAGAATCGCGGGAAAGTTCCCGAAAGAGGAAAAGTACGCTTTGACAAGTCAATTAAAAAGGTCTGCTTCATCCGTCCCGGCAAACATAGCTGAGGGAAGAGGTAGAGGTGGGAACAAAGAGTTCTGTAGATTTCTGTACATTGCTCGAGGCTCACTTGAAGAAAGCAAGAGCCATCTGTTGCTGGCAAAGGAACTTGATTACATAACTGAATCCGATATAATGGGTATAGGAGAGAAAGCAGAACGATTAGGAGCAATGCTCAACAACCTAATAGTACGACTACAGAAGTCTATTTAGCCTTTTATGCTATTACGCATTTATGCTCTTAAGCTTTTATGCTGTTTCACTTTTGCGCTCTTTGCACTTTTTACGCCATTACGCTTTTCAGCCATTATGCACTCAACTGGAGGTTCTCTTAGTGAACAAGACCAAACTCATGACCATAGTAGGCACCCGCCCCGAAATCATCCGCCTTTCGGCAACGATAAAGGCCTGTGATAAATACTTCGATCACGTACTAGTCCATACAGGCCAGAACTGGGATTATACATTGAACGAGATCTTCTTCCAGGAACTCGAGATAAGAAAGCCGGATTACTTTCTAAATGTTCCGGGAAAGCATCTTGGCGAGACGATGGGTAATATAATCAGCGCAGCCTATGAAGTCCTACTGAAAGAGAAGCCGGAAGCGCTTCTCATTCTTGGAGATACAAACAGCGCTTTGAGCGCTATTCCTGCAAAGAGATTGAAGATCCCCATATTCCATATGGAAGCGGGTAATAGATGTTTCGATCAGAATGTTCCTGAAGAGATAAACAGAAAGATAGTCGATCATATAAGTGATATAAACCTTCCATATACAGAGCACAGCAGAAGATATCTCCTTTCTGAAGGCTTCAGAAAGGAGCATATCTTCGTCACTGGCTCTCCCATGCCTGAAGTCTTATATCACTACATGGACAATATAGACAACAGCGATGCTCTTGAGAGACTGAACCTTGAAGAGGGAAAGTATATTCTAGTAAGCGCCCATAGAGAAGAGAATCTGGATATAGAGAAGAACTTCAACGAAGTAGTGAACACACTCAACACCGTAGCCGAAGAGTTCAAGCTACCTGTGATCTATTCGACCCATCCCAGGAGCTGGAAGAAGATAGAAGAGAAGGGAGTCAAATTCAATCCACTCATAACCAATCTCAACCCCTTCGGCTTCTTCGACTACAACAAGCTCCAGAAGAAAGCCTATTGTGTTCTCTCAGATAGCGGTACTCTAAGTGAAGAGTCATCTATTTTAGGCTTTCCAGCAGTCCTTTTTAGAACGAGTACCGAAAGACCCGAAGTCCTCGATAAAGGCTCGATCGTTATTGGCGGTATAAAGGCCAGAGGAGTAGTCAATGCAATAAGGATCGCAAGAGAAAGCTTCGATGACGAAGAGAAAGCTCCCTTGTCACCGGATTATCTGGACAGGAATGTATCAATGAAGGTTGTGAAGGTTATTGAGAGCTCTATTAAAATAGTTCTTAGAGATACATGGTATCAGTCATAAGCTAGTTTCATATTAGAATAAACGATCAAGATTAAATCGAGAAGAGGAAATGTTTTGGTTAAGAAGATACTATCCATTAATTCCACCAGTCGAGGTAGTACTGGACGAATAATGTGTCAGATAACCAGACTTGCAAGAGAGGCTGGTCATGATGCTTATATGGCTCATGCTAGGGGAGAAGAGCTATCTGATGAGAAGTCGATTAAGATAGGAAGAAAGGTAGATATCTACTGGCATGGTTTGGTAACTAGAGTAAGCGGAAAGCATGGCTTCTCATCAAAGAGAGCCACGAAGAGTTTTCTCAAGAAAGTAGATGAGATCGAACCTAATCTCATTCACCTGCATAACATTCACGGCTACTACCTAAACATCGAGCTTCTGTTCAGATACATCAAAGCGAAGAGAATTCCAGTGATCTGGACATTGCACGATTGCTGGGCATTTACGGGACATTGTGCGCATTTTGATTATGTGGGATGCGACAAATGGAAGACAGGATGCCATAAATGCCCTCAGTTGAAAATGTATCCTCGGAGCTTGTTTTTTGACCATTCAGAAGAATCATATTGGAAGAAGAAGGAACTCTTTGAGAATGTTGAGAATATGACAATAGTAACGCCATCAAAGTGGTTAAGTGACCTTGTTGGTCAATCATTTTTGAAGCATTACGAAACAGCTATCATAAACAATGGTGTAGACACTAGAATTTTCTATCCAAGAGATTCTAGGAAAAGCGATTTCGGTATTGAGGAAGGCAAATTTGTTATCCTTGGAGTTGCATCAAAGTTTACCTCAAGCAAAGGGTTTGAATGCTTCCTGAAGATCGCTGAGAGACTTGACGGCAATTCAACAATACTTCTTATTGGATTGAACAGAAAGCAGTTGGAATTATTACCAAAGAACATTATCGGTGTCGAGAGAACAGAGAACATAGAAAGACTTGCGGAAGCTTATTCTATTGCTGATGTATTTGTGAATCCCACTTTGCAAGAGGTCTTTGGATTGGTGAACGTTGAGGCACTTGCTTGCGGTACCCCTGTTATTACGTTCAGAACAGGAGGATCACCAGAAACAATAGATAACTCAACAGGTATCGTTGTTGAGAAAGGGAATGTTGTAGAATTGATGAATGCGATTAATACAATAAGAAGATCTGGTAAGAGGTCCTTTGAAGAGGTGTGCAGAAAAAGAGCTGTTGAGTTTTTCAGCTCTGAAGATCGATTCGTAGAGTATCTAGGTCTATATGAAAGAGTTCTCAGCTAAGTTCATAATCTTTAACTTAGTTGCCTTAAGATATATTCGGCTGACTGAAATGAACGAAACTGTTTAGGAATTAGCTAAGGGTTGGGTTTTAAACACTGCGCTCTTCGAAATAAGATTTCATCTGAGCCAAGCCTTAACTAGTGTTTCAGATAGACAATAACAGCAGTTTATGGAGCTATAAACATCGAGGATGGAGTCATCAGATATGATTCACTGCAAATTGAATGATTACTTTCGATCTATACGTAAAAGTGATCAGTTTTAGAGTTGGTGAAAGGACAAAATGAGGATATCAGTTATTTGTCAAGTGATAATCTTGTGGGCATTATGTATAATCCTGTTTCTATTCTCATCTATAAGGACTGTGTACATTATCGGGCTCGCTGGTACAGTGTTTTCGTTTCTATTTACGTGGTTACTCGAGTTGCGATGTCGGCTGCTTTTATTATGGCAAGGAGCTTTTCTTTATATAGTCGGAATTGAGGGCATCATTCACCACGAAGAGATACTATCTAGATATGGGAGCAGCTCAATCATTGCCGCAAGATATTTAGTACTTACTTTTCTGTTGTCTGTTTCTGCCTATCTAATCATGTATTCAGTATTCGGCAATCGGTTGAAGAGCTTCTCTAGTCAAAAGCAGATGATCAAGTATAAATCTTCGATAATAACTGTTGCTGCAGTTGTGTTAGCTTACTTATTTTTTCTGAGTTACAATATTGAAGGTGCCTATAACGCTTTTTTCGGAGGCAGAAAAGCTGCTGGAAGAAGTTTTGGAGGAGAATTGAGCTTCATCTTTCACGCGGCAAGTAGTGCTATTTCGATGACGTTGCCTGCGTTGTTATCTTATTTATTGAAGTATTTGTATCGTGTTAAGAGGTATGCGCTGTATTCTTTTCTAATCAGTTTTCCAATCTTTTTTGTACTCTTTCTTCTGGGTACGAGATTAGTCCTCCTCTTTTCTGTTTTAGGGGTTCTGATTGTGATTCTTGCAGGAAGAAGGATTAGGCCAAAGACAGTCATTGCTCTCTTGTTAATCGGAATTCTTGGCTTGGCTCTCGCTGATATGATGGTAAAAAGCAGAGGAACTGGCTTGGCAAGATATGCTTTGGGGTTCGAATACTTCAAGAGCGGAGAATTCCTTAGTACGCTTTATACTAGAGAAGGCGTAACTGGTGCAGTAACAATGTTGGTAGATTATTTTGAGAACAATCAACATCTGTTTGGTGCTCAGAGCGCATTTGCATTCATATTCTGGATTCCGAGAAGTGTTTGGCCAAGTAAACCTAGTATGCTCGGCTATTGGCTAATAAGAGAAGTTCGATCGATCAGGTATGGATCTTCACATAGTATCAGTTTTGGCTTTGCCGGAGATGCATATGCGGATTTTGGTTTCTTTGGAGGGGTTTTGTTCGCACTGTTGTTTGGTTGTGTCTTGGCTATTCTTGAACTTAAAGTCGTAAGTTCATTATCGGATAGTTTTACAGTCCTATATGCAGCAGTACTATATCCATTTGTGTTTCTGTCAATGCGATCCTTGCAGACATCATTGTTTAGTTTGATAGGGTCGATTCTTTTCTTATTAGTAGTGAGAAAGACCATGGTTTTCAAACCCCAGAATGTGAAAAGAGAGAGAGTCGCTGTTGATATTCATTGAAGTACCGATTCTTCTGTTCTCACAGTAAGTAAGAAAGGCACAACATATTATTGAATGAAAGGTCTTTTTGGAAACACTCTCACGCTACGATTCAGTTCTTCGGCGTTTGAGCCCGAGTACTACAATAGCAATTGCAAACGGTTCAAGAAGAATCTTTGAAAATTTTAGTCTGCTACAAATGAACAGCGAGCAATATTCCATTGCAAGAGTATTCACTTTATCTCGTTTTCCGAGCCTATTATGTGATTTTTTTCAGTGAGTCACGCTACGCATAATTCAGTTCGCGGTGAGAGTTTTTTGATTGGTGACATGAATCACTGTAATGGAGGTAACATGATGGAAAACATTGATATAATACCTATGAATGATCCTTGTAGAGTTAAAGGTGTGATAGAACTTCTTGGAAGGCTTTTTCCTTCTAGGCGAAAAGACTTCAACGAGCAATGGTATCATTGGAAGTATTCGACATACCTTGAAGGCGAAAAAACGATATTCATTGTTGCAGTCAATGAAGAAATGAAGGTAATTGGTACCAGAGGATTTATTCCTTTTCACTTCATCGACCAACGTAATTGTCAATACCTAGGATATCAAAGTGTTGATTCAGCGATTGCCAAAGAATATCGAGGACAAGGGCTATTCAGAAAATTGAACTTAAGAGCTCTGGAGATCGCTAAAGAAAGGCAGGGTGCTTTCGTCTTTAACTTCCCAAATGATAACAGTTTACCTGGATATCTAAAAATGGGATGGGAACAGGATACATCGCTTATCAGAATGGTGAGATTACCACTGTTAAACAGAGAGGATGAAAGGAAGTGGCATTCTTTTTGCTCTCAACCGAAATTCCAAATTGAAAAAGACGACAAGTATCTGACTTGGCGATATATGCAACATCCAACCTTCAACTACAAAGTCACTAAACTAGATGAAAGAGTGTCAGTAATACATAGAACAGGATATATCGGGAAAGCACGCGTCGAATGGCTTATTGATTTCGTTCCCAGTAGTTATGCTTTCTTCCAGCAGGATTTCTCAGCAGTAAGATCTTTCATCATGGCGCTGGGAAGACGTAGAATTGTCGCAACCACAGTAAACCCAGTTTTTACTACAGTTGAGAAGTGGAAAGCCTTGGGTTTCAGACCATTGATGATGGGCAGAGGCGCGTGTTTTGTTCTGAATAAGATCTCAGATCTAGATATAACACCAGTCAATACCGAGATCACACCCGGTTACATCGACACCTTCTGAGGGAGGTTCAAAATTGTGAAAAGATCGTTAGTTAAGAATTTGCTTCGTGACACTATAGCAGCTTTCACGCCTCGCAATAATACAGACGGAATAAGGATTCTTACATACCATAGTGTTTCAAGCCTTGGAGTTAGAGCTGAAGACTTCTCAGGGCAGATGGAGTATGTGAAAAAGAACTTTGAAGTCGTATCTTTGAGGGACTTTGGTAATTTGTATTCCAAGAAAGCAGAAAGACCTCTATTGGCCATCACATTTGATGATGGCTATGTAGATAATTATGATATTGCCTTTCCAATAATGGCAAGAATGGAAATCCCCTTCACCATATTCCTCGTCACAGGTTTTTTGGGAGAAGTTCCTCCAAAAGAATCGAATCTTTATCCTAACATGAGACTACTTTCAGAAAAACAGATAATGGAAATGACAGCTTCAGGACTGGTCAGTTTTGCCAGGCATTCACATAAGCATATTGATTTTTCGAGAAGCAATCCTGAAAGCTTGGAGAAGGATATAGCAGAAAACAAGAGATGCATTCAACAGATCTGCGGCAGAGCGGGATTGATTGATTGTTTAGCTTACCCATTTGGAAGAACACCGAAAGATATAATTGACAAAATGGACACGGATCTTAGATACGCTTTCATAGTAGATAATAGAGTTGCAGAATTCTATTCCACATATACGGAGACTCTAAGTATTTCGAGAATTCACATTGATTCTCAAGATAACGGTGTCCGATATAAGTGGAAATTGGGTTCAAAATATAGATTGGTATCGTCGGTTTCCAGAAGGGCTAGAAGTATTTTGGGGAAGCGATGAAACTAAGCGTGAAACAAGTGAGAAACTTAAGTTCTTCTAAGTTCTTCCGTCTTCTACTACAAGAGAAGCAAGAAGAATCATTGGCAGGATTGGTTGAAGCAATTGAGTATATCTTTTTGACTCACTTAGTCGTCAAACACTTGGGATCGATACCAAATGAATGAAATTGAGCCTAAAACAATGCCCATCATTGTTTTGAGATTTAGTTCATTGAGAGTTCATTGCAATCGGAGGCAGCTATGAGTGATGCAGATCGCACACGGAAAAGACTGCTCAACTTTGTTTCGGGTCATAGATTCCTTAAGAACGTAATGATGGTCTCAGGAGGAACGGCTATTTCACAGCTCATTATCGTTGTTTCATCTCCGATTATCTCGAGAATTTTCTCCCCGAGGGATTTTGGTATTGTAGCTGTCTATAGCTCTGTGTTGGCTATTCTATCGCCTATTGCAACACTAAGGTTCAACTTTGTCATACCTATTGAAAGAGATGAAGAAGCTGCAGTCAACGCATTGTTCACCTCTTTTTTGCTTGTCTTTCTAAGCACATTCGGTGTCTTTTGCTTTGTTGTTATCGGTTCTGATCTCATAGTTTCAATATTTGACGCCGAGCCACTAAGATCATACATGGGGCTACTATCTTTAGGTTTGTTTGGAATTGGCTGTTATGCAACAATGATGGCTTGGATGCTTCGTAGAAGCAATTATAGGGCTATCGCCCGCACAAAAATTGCTCAAGGCGCTTCTCAAACCCTTTCACAGATAGTACTGGGCCTTGTTGGAGCGGGTCCAATTGGACTTATTGTTGGGACAATCATTGGACAAACTACAGGAGTTGGAACACTGTTTAGGCAGTTTCTCAAAGCGGACAGAGATCTTCTTCGTAAAACCCATTTTACTAAAATTATCAAAGTCGTCAAAGAGTATTGGAAATTTTCTTTTCTTGGATCTTGGTCTGCGATATTGAGCGTGGCTGGAATCCATTTGCCTGTTCTTATATTATCAAGTCTCTATGGTGCCCAGGTAGTTGGTTCTTTCTCATTTGCTAGCAGAATTATTGCGCTTCCAATGAGCTTAGTTGGATCTTCCGTCGAACATGTCTTTTATGGAGAGGGCGCTAAATATGCTTCTTCTGACCCTTATCGTCTATTGGGATTAGTTAAGAAGACTTCCAAGAATCTATTTCGAGTCGCATTGGTTTTGACCATAGTCTTTGTACCATTTGGACCTTGGCTTTTTTCTGCAGTTTTCGGTTTCGACTGGTTCGAAGCTGGCCAATACGCCAGATGGCTTTCAATAATGCTATTATTCAGGTTCCCGGTCCAACCAGTTACCGAAGCTCTAGAAATGCTTAGAAGGCAAGGACTGAGACTGCAGTTAAGTTTGTTTCGAATTGTGCTGGTTGCTCTTTCTCTCTATGTACCGTGGAAAGTAGGTTTTCAACCGCTTGCGACAGTAATAGTTTACGTAGTATGTATGATTGTCGTCTATTCAATAACATATCTTTCGATTATTCGAGCTATAAAGCAGAGAATTCGCGAAGTTGAGGAGAATGTTTCTGGCAGAATAGAAATACATAGAAAGGACAAATAAAAATACTTAAGAGTCATTGCCAGCGATCCGGGGAAAGAATACCCTTTAGTTGTGACCAAACAATTAGAGGGGAGATAAGGAGTGGATGCTAACAATGACTCAGGCACATCATATCAAATATCTGTACGAAGTAAAGAACAAATCCGTGAATTTAATCTCAAATGAGGAGTCTTTCGTCTTATTGTTCTTGTCAGAGACCATCTTTCTTTTTCACTTCACCAGCACCTTCATCGCCGTCTTCCAAAGTCCTCTGTTCAGGAACATGACGACGAGGTCTATCAGGACATCCAAAATGAAGTCGAAGAATTCTGGATCGATCCTCCATTGTTCATCGGGAAGCGCGTCCTTTATCATCTGTTTTACTTTCTCTTTCTTCTCCGGTCCGTTGCCGGGGCTCTCAACGTAACTTGCGAATACTGTGATTAGGGATAGTAACTCTTTTATCCACGACATATTATCACTCCTTCGTATTCACCCCCCAGGGGAATTGGACAAGCAATTAAGGAATAGTAGACTAAGAAGGGGTGAATATGGATGAAGCATCCGAGAGGTAAGCGTTATGATCCTGAGTTCAAACTCAGATTAGCTAAGGAGTTTGTGGAGACAGACAAGACACTTGAAGAGATTGCACAAGAGAATGGAATAAGCTCCAAGACATTGAACAATTGGACCGTGAAATACAGAAAGGAAGGAGAAGCTGCGTTCTTTAAAGTATCGCGATCTGGAAGTTTCATTAGAGATCCAAATAAGATTCCACCTGTTCTATACAAGGAACTGGGACTTGACAAGATAAGAGAGAATCCAAGTGAACTCAAGGGTTCTTTCACCGAGAAAGAGAAGCTATTGCTAGAAATAGCTGAATATGTTTCTGGCAAAATAGAAATACATAGAAAGGACAAATGATATGCCCCCAAAAGTGAGACAAGTATAAAGAGAAAGTGCTGCATAAAGAGTGTCTCAATAGTGATGATTCACAGTGAATCATCACTTGCGAATCAGTAACTGAGAATGTGGAATCTGATCGGTGTTTCATAAGCGATGCTCGAATGTGGTCTTTGACAATTATACTCTTTGATCCAGTCATAGATAGCCTGCTTAATCTCTTTCAAGGGCATGAGATTGAGATCGAGCATTCTAAGGCATTCATCTTCGAATCTGGCATTGAATGACTCGCTGAAGCCATTCTGTTGTGGCTTGCCCTTCTCAATGAATTCATGCCTTATCCTGGCGTTGGAGAGGAACCTGTTCAGTCTCCCCTCAATGAACTCGGAGCCATTGTCAGTTCTGAAGATTCTTGGTCTTGAGTAGAGGGCTATTGACTTTTCAATGACCAGCAACACTCTGGATGCAGGGATAGAGAAATCTACCAGTATTCCAACGACGAGCCTTGTGAAATCGTCGATCACAATAAGGATTCTGAGCTTTCTACCTCTCAGGTACAACTCGAGGAAGTCAGCGGACCATACATGAGCCGGATACTCTGGAGTGGTGAGATGTATATGTTTGCTGCACTTGAGCTTTCTCGAGGCTTTGACTGGTTTCTGTAGAGAGAGCCGCGAGTAGATCCTGTAGACCTTCTTGTGATTAACCTTAATGCCTTCTCTTTTGAGGAGAACGTGAATCCTTCTGTAACCATACTCCGGGTGTTCGTAAGCGATTGCCGCCATTGTGGATGATAATGGATCTGCCTTTGAAGGGACCAGCAACCTGTAGAGCTTGGCTCTGGATATTGAGAAGCCTTCACAGATGATCCTGGCTGGCAAACCGAACTCCTTCAAGAATATCACCACATCTCTCAAGACTCGTTTTTTTTAATGAACTCCCTGAGAGCCTGGTTTTCCAGCTCCTTCTCAACTACAAGCTTTCTTAGAGATTCGTTCTCCTCCTTGAGAACAGTCATTTCTTTTGCCTGATTTGAAGATAGACCGCTGTAGTTGTCTTGCCAGCGATAATATGTGCTTGTACATATGTTGTACTTTCTGCAAACGGCTGTTATTGAGGTCATCTTTGCTTCCGAGAGGATCTGGATTATCTTCTCGATTGAGTACTTTTTCCCTTTCATTTTGGTTCGCCTCCCTTAGTAAGTCTATCATTTACTTTGTCTCGTTTTAGGGGAGCAGACC
>Ga0228535_1002098_pt1 | contig 21884 bp, 18 predicted proteins | sample SJ1metagenome_FD_168457 | JGI IMG/M metagenome (GOLD analysis project Ga0228535, IMG submission 168457) | Enriched culture of PCE-dechlorinating microbial communities from Ithaca, New York, USA - SJ1 | ecosystem: Engineered > Modeled > Simulated communities (microbial... > Unclassified | place... | reverse complement strand
TCCTTCCAATTTCCTGCTTATGCATGCGATGGGACCCAATGTCGCCGGTGTCATCGGAACCGCCGTGGCCGCCGGTGTCCTCCTCACGCTGTTTAAGTAAAGAGGTGCCTATAAGGTTTATTTCTTAAGCTTCCAAGCAGGGAAGCCTTTTTTAATTGACATAAAATTCCTTTCTTCTTATAGTCTCTTTGAGTTCAAATTTTCATTTAAAAAGCACAAAATAATCAGCGAAAGCGTTATTAATTATAGACTGATCATATAAAGTATCATCATGCTGCCTTGACGGCATCTGTCATAAATATAGAAAGGTTTCCAATATATGACGGCAAAAAACAGATTAAAAGTCAAGATTGGCCGGTCTCTTGCCGGTGATGAAAAGCAGGCTGTATCTGAATTTCGTCAAGCAATTCAGCAACCGGATACCGTCGCTGTTATTTTTTTCTGTTCATCTCAATATGACTTGCCGCGCTTGGGCAAGCAACTGGCAGAGAGCTTTGACTGTCCCCTGATTGGTTGTACAACAGCAGGAGAGATATCAACATTCGGCTATCAGGAAGGAGGAATAGTAGGAGCCAGCCTGTCCTCTTGTGAATTAAAAGTTTATCCACATCTTATCTCCCCTTTGAATCATTTCTCCCTGGCCGAAGCCGAAAGAATGGCTTCTTCCACCCGAATAAATTTATCACTTACAAAAGGATTTAATAAACAAAACCTGTTTGGATTAATCCTGGTTGATGGTCTTTCCATGCTCGAAGAATCGACAATTGCAGCGCTTTATACCGCTTTCGATGGTTTATCGATTATTGGAGGATCATCCGGCGATGATCTGAAATTTCAAAACACCTATATCTATGACTCCGGGCGATTTCTATCCAATGCTGCCGTTTTCGCTGTTTTTGAAACTACCCTTCCCTTTATGACATTTAAAACGCAGCATTTTCAACCAACCGACATCAAACTTGTGATTACCGGCGCCGATCCGCAAAAAAGAATAATCACCGAAATCAATGGCAATCCCGCAGCCACTGAATATGCGCGCTTAATCGGCATGAAGACGGATGAATTGACTCCTTCAGCATTTTCGAAAAATCCCCTTTTACTTAAAATTGGTGGTGAATGGCATGTCCGCGCAGTCTCAAGACTTAATTCCGACAACAGCCTCAACATGTTCAGCGCCATCGAAGAAGGTCTGGTACTGACAATAGGAAGGGGCGTTAATATTATTAAAAACTTCACTGATCAGGTAAATTTGCTTAAACTAAATTTCCCCGGCAACAGCATTTTTATCCTGTGCGATTGTATTTTAAGAAGGCTGGAATTGAAACAACTCGGATTAATTAATGAAATAAGCTATCCTCTGCAAAGTATCAATGCAATTGGATTCAGCACTTACGGTGAGCAATTCAATTCCATACATGTAAATCAGACACTGACAGGAATTATCATCGGTGAATAATCAAGAAAAAATAACTCACCTTGAAGAAAAGGTTAAAGAGTTGGAGAAAAGCCTGGTCGCCCGGGAAAAAATCTGCCGGGTTTTAATGAGCCGAGTGGAGAGAAGCATCGACTCCACAGGAGGGGCATATTCCATATTTGAACGCAATATTCTCCTGCAGAATATTGTGGACGAAAGAACCCGTGAACTGGAAGACGCCAACAGAAAATTGTCCATCGAGATTGATGAAAGAATTAAGAGCGAACAGAGATTGTTCAGTGTTATTCAGGGATCGCCCATTCCCACCTTTGTTATCGGCAAAGATCATAAAGTGATATACTGGAATAAGGCCTTAGAAGAGCTCTCCCGAATCTCGCGGGCGGAAATTGTCGGAACATCACAGCACTGGCGAGCCTTCTACAGGCAAGAACGGCCCTGCATGGCTGATATTCTTGTTGATGCAGCAGTTCATGATATCAATTATTGGTATGAAAACAAGTGGATCAAATCAACCTTAATCGAAGAAGCCTATGAAGCAACAAACTTTTTCCCTGATCTGGGCACAAAAGGAAAATGGCTGCATTTCACCGCCGCAAGTATTAGAAACACTCGGGGTGAACTCGTCGGTGCAATAGAAACGCTGGAAGACATTACCGCCCGTAAACGCATCGAAGAATCCAGCCGACGTCTGGCGGAACGATTAAGAAGGGCGGAAAAGATGGAGGCACTGGGAACGCTGGCCGGAGGTGTGGCGCATGATCTCAACAACATTCTCGGGGTTCTTGTCGGCTATTCGGAACTTTTGCTGATGGCGATTCCCGATGATAATCCTTTGCGCAAGTATGTTTCCAACATTCTACAATCCAGCGAAAAAAGCGCTGCCATTATCCAGGATCTCCTGACTCTGGCCCGCCGAGGCGTAGCCACATCCGATGTAGTAAATATAAATAAAGTAATTTTCGATTATTCCAATTCAATAGAATTCGAAAAGTTGAAAATGAATTATCCGCTGGTCAGTTTTAAGATCAACCCGGATAATAATTTGATGAATATTAAAGGTTCTCCGGTTCATTTGAGCAAAACAGTCATGAACCTGACAGCCAATGCAGCGGAAGCCATTTCCGGTGACGGAGAAGTAATAATTGCCACAAAAAATCAGTACCTGGACAGACCGATTACGGGTTATGACGAAATCCATGAGGGAGATTACGTTGTTCTCACCATATCCGACACCGGCCGAGGCATTGCGGTCGACGATATCGGAAAGATTTTTGAACCATTTTATACTAAAAAAAAGATGGGTAGAAGTGGAACCGGATTGGGACTGGCTGTAGTCTGGGGAACGGTCAAAGATCATGAAGGATACATAGATGTCCAAAGTGAAGAAGGCAGGGGAACCGTCTTCGCCCTTTATTTCCCCGTTACCCGCGACGAAATATCGGTTAACGGCAAAACGGCCTCTCTCGAATCCTACATGGGTAAAGGAGAATCCATCCTGGTAATCGATGACGTCTACGAACAAAGAGAACTTGCCAAAGCGATGCTGAAAAAACTCGGTTATCGGGTAGCTTGCGCATCCTCCGGAACAGAAGCAATAGCCTACCTCAAAACCAATAAAGCTGATCTTATTGTTCTGGATATGATCATGGATCCGGGCATTGATGGTCTGGAAACTTATCAACAAGTTCTGGAAATCGAACCTGCACAGAAAGCCATAATTGTGAGTGGATATTCGGAAACGGACAAGGTAAAGAAAGCCCGATCGTTGGGAGTCGGCGCTTATGTTCAAAAACCTTACATTCTGGAAAAGTTGGGAATAGCAGTCAGAAATGAATTGGATAAAAGATAGTTCAGGACAGCGGCTACACAGCAGAGCTGATCATTCCTAATTTCACCTGCGGTCATTGTAATTCTTGCATTTTCAAAAACAACCATGCCTTGTAATATTTTTTTCTCTCCGCCTGACTTCTGCCGCAAAAATATGTTAAAAAAACTTGCAAAACTTTTCTTCTTTGTTTATAAGCCCGTACCAGAAAACAGTACTATATGATAATATCGGTATTTTTTCCGCTTTCCGCCGTGATAATATGTTAAAAAAAACTTGCAAAATTCCTCCTCTTTGTTTATAAGCATCACCAGTTGTTACACCCAGCCTATTTTTACATTGCGGTTCGGACTTGAATCCATGCAAAGTGCAAGATGATTTTGTAAGCCTGCCGCGGACAGACAGTGGGCTTTTTTGCGATGCCGGAATAACGTATCAAAAGTAATTTAAAGGGGATGAACATGGCAAAGACGTTAGGAGATATCACACAGGAACTGAATGAAAAGGTATTAGCGCCGGCAAAGGCCGAAGCGGAAGAAATTATCCGCAAAGCGAAGCAAGAAGCGGAGTCAATATTAACAGCGGCAAAAGCTGACTCGGAAAAAATTAAGGAAACAGCCAAGGCGTCGGCAGATAAAACACAGAAACAATTTCAAGTAGACATGGATACGGCCGCCCGCAACTTCATTATTATGGTACAGGAAAAATTAGAAACCGCCGTAGTTGCCCCCGTTGTCGAAAGCCAGGTTAAGAACGCTCTTAGCGACACCGATTTTCTCAAGCGTATGATTGAAATTCTTTTGACTGAATTCGTCAAAGGCGGCAACAAGGAACATCTCATAGAAATTCTTCTGCCCAAACAAAAGCAGGCCGAACTTGATTCCTGGTTTGTGAATAAGTTTAAAGAAAAAGCAGCAGAGTCCTTGACAGTGCATTTTACCGACAAAATTTCATTCGGTTTTCATATAGGTATAAAAGGAAAGGGCTCTCATTTCAACTTCAGTACCGGACTCATTGAGGCCTTCTCCAATTTTTGTTCACCGCGTTTCCGCAAACATTTCTTCGCCGGTAAGGAGTCCTAAGAGCGCATGAGCAACTATTATCTTCTCATGTGCCTGCTCCCGCCAATGCCCACAGTATTGGGAGAAAAGATTTCGCTCGGCTTCGGCGAAATAGCAGGTATAATTAAGCGAAATGTCCAGCCGGAACACATTGATATAGTACACGCCAGCCTCCAGGGAATAGACGCCTTCAACTGGGAACAGGCGGATCAGGGGCGCAATCTTTTTCTGGAGGGAGGAACTTTATCCCGGGAGGAAATATCGGGACAAATAAATCTGCCTCCTTTCATCAAAGCTTTCCGGGAAGAAAAGGAAAGAGGACTTAACCGCGTTTGCCTGTATGACCGTTTTTGGGAACTTTATTACAACCATGTTCTCGCCGTCGCCCACCGTTACACTTGCCGTTTTCTGATTGATTATGTTTCTTGGGAAATTGAAATGCGCTTAGCCTTAGCGGCTATGCGGATCAAAGACAAATCCGGTAATTTCGAAGAACATGTAATTTTAAAATATTTACGTTCACGTGATTTCACTAATTTTATTGCCCAGGTCAAAAGCAAGAAAAATCCACTGGAGGTGGAACGTTATCTGGACGAAGAACGTCTGCGGCAGACTTATAAATTTGAGGGAATTTCCGGATTCTCTATAGATGCATTGATGGGTTATATGACGCGCGCAGCAATTTATTATCGTTGGGGAAAAATCAGCGAAAATATAGATATAGATACTTATTTATGGCAGGGAGGTTCGAAGTGAGCGATTCCACACGTGGTCGGGTTGTGGCGGTTAATGGTCCTCTGGTTACCTGTGAAGTTGACAGGGGACTGGATGTTCTGCAAAATGAGGTTGCTTATATAATGTGCAACGGAGTTCCTTTAAAATCGGAAGTCATTCGTGTTCGCGGACGGAAGATCGATTTGCAGGTTTTCGAAAGCACAATCGGTATGAAGGTGGGAGACGAAGCCGATTTTTCCAGTGAATTGCTCTCGGCGTCATTAGGTCCGGGCATGCTGGGAATGATTTACGATGGTTTGCAGAATCCTCTTAAAAAATTGGAAAATGATCAGGGATTTTTTCTGCGAAGGGGGCAGTATCTTCCCGCGCTCGATCAGGAAAAACTCTGGGATTTCGAGCCGCAGATCAAACAGGGGGCTCAAGTTCGGGCCGGACATTATCTGGGACAGGTAACTGAAGGAATCTTCCCGCATCCGATCATGACGCCACTGCGTCTTCTGGGAACATGGGAAGTAAAGGAAATTAAACCTAAAGGCCAATACACGGTTAACGATGTCATCGCTGTCCTGAAAAGTACGGATTCTTCACAAACGGCACAGGAAGTCAGTGTTAAAATGAAGCAGGAGTGGCCGGTCAAAATGCCGATGCGTAAATACGAAGAACGCTTGCTTCCCGACACTCAGTTGCTTACACAGTGCAGGCTAATTGACATTTTCTTTCCGATGGCGGAAGGAGGAACGGCTTGTATTCCCGGTCCGTTCGGCGCCGGTAAAACAGTTCTACAGCAAATTATTTCGCGCTACGCGCAGACTGATATCGTAATTATCGTAGCCTGCGGTGAACGCGCCGGAGAAGTTGTGGAAACAATCCGAGAGTTTCCCGAGTTGGAAGACCCCAAAACCGGTAAATCATTGATGGACAGAACCGTTATTATCTGCAACACATCTTCAATGCCGGTTGCGGCAAGAGAGGCATCAATTTATACGGGAGTTACACTCGGCGAATACTATCGTCAGCTGGGCCTCAAAGTTCTCCTGCTTGCCGACAGTACGTCCCGCTGGGCGCAGGCATTAAGAGAATCATCGGCCAGGATGGAAGAGATTCCCGGTGAGGAAGCCTTCCCGGCATATTTGGAAAGCCGGATTGCCGCAGTTTATGAACGCGCCGGACTGGTCAAACTTTTCAACGACAACACCGGTTCGCTCACCATGATCGGCACAGTGTCTCCGGCTGGAGGAAATTTTGAAGAGCCTGTTACGCAAAACACCCTCAAGGTTGTCGGCGCTTTCCATGGCCTGTCGAGAACCCGCTCCGACCAACGACGTTATCCGGCTATCGATCCGCTGATTTCCTGGAGCCTTTATTTGGGTCAGATGAGAGCTTCGCTTAATACGCGCCACGAAAAATGGGTTGAGCTAGTGCAAGAGGCCCACAACCTGATCTTCAAGGGCAACGAAATTCATCAGATGATGCTCGTTGTGGGCGAAGAAGGAATCGGCATTGATGATTTGGTCCTTTACCATAAATCGGAAATTGTCGACGCCGTTTGTCTGCAGCAGGATTCTTTCGATAAGGTCGATCAGGCAACATCCAGGGAACGTCAGATATCAGATTTTCTTTTATTGATGGACATGGTTCATCATCCTTTTAAATTTGAATCCAAGGAACAGGCAAAAAATCAAATAACTCATTTGCAGAATCTGTTCTTCCAGCTAAAATATTGTCCTTTCGGAGCTGAGGACTATCAAAGGTATCGATCCGAGATAGAGGCCATTCTTGAAGGGAAAGGAGTATCTAATTAATGATAATCGAACATTCTCACATAATTCGTGTTCAAGGCGATATCATCGCGGTGCCGGCCACGGGAATCAGCTACGGCGAGCTGGCAACCGTTAAGAGCCGTAGCGGTATATCGCTGGCTCAGGTAATCCGCCTGCAGGGAGACGAAGTATTCATGCAGGTTTTTGCCGGTTCGCGCGGCGTTTCAACGGGCGATATGGTCCGCTTTCTGGGTCATCCCATGCAGGTGGCCTTTGGCGACGCTCTTCTAGGCCGTATCTTCAACGGTTCAGGAGAGCCTATTGATAAAGGTCCGAGCCTGCAATCTCTGCCGCGAATGAGCATCGGCGGACCTTCGGTAAACCCCGTAAGAAGAGTTATCCCCAGAGGATTTATCGAAACGCGGGTACCGATGGTTGATGTCTTCAATCCGCTTGTGGAAAGCCAAAAGCTTCCTATTTTTGCTGCGGCAGGAGAACCTTACAATGAACTCCTTGCGCGTATAGGTATGCGCGCCAACGCCGATGTCGTTATTTTGGGAGGCATCGGTCTTAAATACGACGAATATCTGAAATTCCGCATTGCTTTTGAGGAAGCCGGTGTGCTTTCCCGTACAATAATGTTTGTTCACACGGCGTCTGATCCTGTTGTGGAACGCTTGCTGGTACCGGATATGGCCCTGGCCGTTGCGGAACAGTTCGGCATTCAGGGTAAGAGAGTACTTGTACTGTTAACTGATATGACAGCCTTTGCCGATGCATTGAAAGAGATAGCCATATCGATGGATCAGGTTCCCTCTAATTTGGGTTATCCCGGTTCACTTTATAGCGACCTCGCTTCACGCTACGAAAAAGCCGTCGATTTCGACGGAGCAGGCAGTATTACCATTCTGGCCGTAACCTCAATGCCCGGAGACGACGTTACGCACCCGGTTCCCGACAATACAGGATATATTACGGAAGGACAATTCTATCTCCGTAACGGTGTTATCGAACCATTCGGATCGCTTTCCCGTCTTAAACAATTGGTAATCGGTAAAAGAACGCGTTCCGATCACGGATATATTATGAACAGCATGATTCGTCTGTATGCGCGTAGCCGCGAAGTGGAACAGAAATTGGCTATGGGTTTTGACAAAACAGGTGAAGACGAACAATATCTGAAATACGGGAAGCTTTTCTATGAACGTTTCATGGATTTGAAGGTGGATATCGGTATCAATGATGCCCTGGATCTCGGTTGGAAGACGCTTGCTGAATGTTTCCAACCCAGTCAGGTGGAAATTAAACAGGAGTTTATAGACAAATTCTGGCCGGTGCCGATTACCGAGCCTGTGGTGTGTGATTAATGGCGGAACGAATCAAATTAAACAAGGTTTCCCTGCGACTGCAGAAACAGAAGTTGGCCATGTATCGGCGTTTCCTGCCTGCACTGGAAGCCCGCAAGCAGCAATTCCTGATGCATCTTGCAATTGTCCGCAAGGAAATCGCCGATCAGGAAGAACGTTTGCAGAAGATAAGGCAGGAAATTTCCATTTGGTCATCTCTCTATGGAGACATGGGGGATTTACTGAAATATTTTATTGAAATTCGGGAAATTAAATCATCCATCCGGAATGTGGCCGGACTTAATGTGCCGCAGTTTTACGGCGTAGAATTCAGCAATCCACCATATAGTTATTTTGCAACTCCGGCCAGCTTTGACGAGGTAATGCGGCAAAGCCGGGAAGCCATTGAATGCCGGGAGGCAGTTTCCATGCTAAGAGAACAGGAATCTGTTCTCTTCGAGGGTTTTCGTAAGACGAGCCAGCGCATTAATCTTTACGAACAAAGATTGATACCTGGATGTAAAGAGTCCATAAGAAAAATCGCGGTTTATCTTCAAGATCAGCAGGCTGCTGCTGTCGGCGTCGCCAAAGTAGCAAAGAGGCTGACACAATCTTCAGAGATTAAAGATACGGCGATGTAAATGCCGTCGAAAAATGCATTTAAAGTAAAAGGAGTTTAGCTTTGGCCATAGCCAGAATGACAAGAGTATTTATCGCCGGACCTGTCGACAAGCAGGAAGAGACTTTACGTTTCCTTCAGGAAGTTGGAGTGATGCATGTAGAACCGTCAGCAGAGATGGCGGGTGAATTTGAGAAAAAGAACAGCGAACTTCTGGGTCGTGTCAAGAAGCTTGATCAAGTTATTAATACCCTGCATAGTTTTCCGGTAACCGAAGAATCATCCCCAAGCACCGTTACCGACACTGAATTAGCAGGATTTGTTGATAAAAAACTCTTTGAACGTCAGGAAATGGAATCGAAACTTGCCTCCTTGGAACATCTCAGAGATGATCTCTTGCCTTGGGGGAATTTTGACATTGCGCAAGTCAAAACATTGGAAGACGCCGGTTTATTTATTCGCCGCTACCGCATGGATAATAAAAAGTGGGAGACGTTTCAACCACCTGATGGAGTTTTGTTGCAAGTTGTCACCGAAAAACAAGGTGTGCTTTTCTTTATGATATCTATGGCTGAACAGCCGGAGATACCCGGTGCGACGCTTCTCAGTATTCCAGCGATGAGCCTAAGCCAGACAGAAGAAGAGATAAACGAACTTCGGCAAAAAATAAAAAATCTGCAGGACGATTTATCCAAATTGGCCCGGCGGGCCGAAGTTATAAAAGAACAATTAATTGCCACACTCAACGAAGCATCGTATGTCGAAAATATGGCGACAGTTTATAAAGAACATTACCTGTTCGGATTACAAGGATGGATTCCGGAGGCTCAGGAAGCCGCTTTCCAGGACAAGATAGCCACTGCCAAAATTCCATTACGTGTGGTGACACGCGCTCCCATCGCCGATGAAGAACCTCCTATTTTAATCCGTAATAATTGGTTTATCGAGCGAATTCAACCTCTTTTGAAGCTATACGGCAATCCTCAATACCGTCATCTTGATCCGTCATATTTTTTCGCACCTTTCATGATTCTTTTTTTCGGAATTTGCCTAAGTGACGCCGGTTATGGTGTCGTCTTCTATTTAATATCCTACTTTTTGGGGAAAAAATGGGGAAATAAGGTCGAAGGTTTGCCGCTGGTCGTTAAACTCTGTAAAGCCTTTTCTCTGGCCGCCATTGTCATCGGCATTATAACCGGATCAGTCTTCGGCTATAGTTTCGAAAACCGGAGCTGGATTCTCCTTGATCTCGACGTGAACGTCGGCAACCCGATGGTTTTATTCTATGTATCTCTGGGCTTGGGCGTCATTCACTTAAGTATTTCCTATCTGATGGGTATATTACAGACAGCTTATTTTTATATTAAAATGCAAAAATTGGGATTGATATTCGTTCTCTGGGGAGGCGTTCTTTTAATCGCTCGCAATATCTGGTTTTCCGCTCCGGGATCGGCTTTGCATATGGCTTCCTACTATGGCGGCGTGGGTTTTCTTTCCGTCGGTCTCTTGTTGACATTGTTGTTTCCCAATGACAGCAAAAAATGGGTGGGCAGACTGGGACTGGGGTTATGGAACATATATGGTCTTACGGGACTTGTCGGCGATTTACTCTCTTATGCGCGCCTGTTCGGACTGGGAATCGCAACAGCATCAATCGCATCAGTTATGAATCAGCTGGCCAATATGGCATTGGCAGGCATCGGCCCGATAGTTGGCATTCCTGTGGCGATCATAATCATCGTTGTAGGGCATACATTTAACCTGGCACTTTCCCTTTTGGGAAGCACCGTTCATTCCGCTCGTCTCCATTTTGTAGAAGCCTTTAAAAGCTTTTTTGAAGGAGGGGGCATCGAATACAAACCATTCAAAAAAATTGAAAGGGGTTCTTTATGAGTAACAAGAGTACGTGGATTATTGGAAGTTTTGTCGCTGTTCTTTTGGCAGGATTCTTTTCTCCGGCTTTTGCCGAAACGGCGACAGCGGCGGGGGGCACAGGGCCGCTCGTTGCGAAAATCTTTATGGGACTGGGAGTGTCTCTGGGTCTGGCGGGATCGGCCGTTGGTTTGTCCATTGCCTTTCAAGCACTCCTGGGCGGTGGCGCGGAAAATTTTTATAAGAATATTGCTGTTGCCCTCATGCCTTCTTCCCAAGGTATTTACGCCATCGTTGTTTTATTTACGAACCTTGATAAATTCGACAGCGATCCTTATACGGTGGCAGGTAAAGGCGCCATTGCCGGTTTGGCGATGTTCTTAAGCGCCTGGTATCAGGGAATTGTATGCGCAGCCGGAATTCGCAGCATATTAGAAGGCAGAAACACGCTGGCCAACGCTCTTGTGTCGGGCGCTATGCCTGAAACTTACGCCGTATTTGCTCTGGTCATGACCTTTATCATAAAATAAACGCTCAAGGCTGATTTTGGTTTGTGCAATGCTTTGGAGACCGACACTGAGCAACTGCTTCAGCGGTATAATGTTACATCATCCGGTGCAGACTATTTCGCTGGTGAACCATAGGTATTATTAATTTCGGCAGCAACAAAAACAAAAGCGGGAAGGCAACTCCCCGCTTTTTATTTGACCTGCTTTCTTCTCCGCATCCCCTGCTGCAAGCACAGAATATCCTCCGGTTTTACCATACAGTTTCTTCAAAAATAAACGGTCAGGTTGTGAAATCTACACAAAAATGCTACGGTTCCGGCCACACAACTATCGGCAATCGCCGATAGTTCAAGTTATCTATTTCCTGCGGCGAACCAGACGCTTGCGGACTACTTTTACGCCTGCGGGATTTAAAGACTGGCGGTGCTGACAGGTTGCCCGGGGACAACGCAAAAAAATCTGCCCGGAAACATCCGTTGCTTCGATTAGAAAAGGGTTTTTGCAGCGGATACACGTTATATTGTGCGGTTTCCCCCAACTGATGAAATTACAGTTGCCCGATCCACAGGCGTAAAAGACTTTGCCGGCCGCAGTTGATTTCTCCTCGAGAATACCTGTTTTGCAAATGGGACAAGTGAGCGCCAGTTCCTTCTCAAAAGCGGCTATTTTCTCGGCAATTTCAGCGTCAACCGGAACAGCTTCTTCCTCCTTGATTTCTAACGCAATCTCAGCCGGTTCTTCTTTCTTTACCGGCATTGCCTCTTCAGGTGGCGCCGCAGTCAGCTGTTTTTCTTCTTCCGCCTGGGCAACCAATTTTTCGAGTTCGGCAATTTTCTGCTTCATCGCCACCCTCTCTTCTTGAATCTTTTGTTCACTTTCCGTTATTTTTATTTCCGGCCGCCGCTCGGCTTTGCTATGATCATTTACAGAAACTCCGACAGGTTTTTGTGCTGCAGGCTCCGGCTTCACCGGAGTTTCGGAAACAACATAATCGCGGATAATCCGGCTGCCCGGCCTGTTTATGCCGGATTCTTTCTTTTCCGGCACGGGAGAAGAAATACGTGTTTTGGGATCAGGTGTAATGACCGGAACTTTCGGCTTGGGTGGAACCACTCCATGATTATTCAAAGTCTGGTCAAAACGGGAAAGAGCCGCTTCCAGAGCAGTACGTCCGCTTACAGCTTCGGCTATTGTTTGCCAGATATAAGCAAGCAGGTTTAATCCCTGCATTTTGGGGAAAATACGGTTTAATATCCGGGCGGTTTCCTTGGTATCGGAATAACCATGAACATGGCCGTCAGGCCGGTGTTCAATATATTTCCTGTCAATAAGATCCTGCATTGCTTTCTGAAAATGCTCGTCATTTTCAATTCCGGCATCTTTAATTTCTGCCATAAACTCGTCCAGAGTATAGCGGTCAGAAACTTCCGAAGTTATATCGGCCATTTCCAGTTCTCTCCCTCCGAAGAGAATAAGGCATCCGATATTATCCAGGCTCAGAGGAAGCCCGCCGGGTATATTTTTTGATCCCGTCAACCGTTCATAATGTTTGGTGATAATTTGATTAAATTGATTTCTAACTATATCTTCCATATATTTCCCTCTGTATTTTATTTTTCGGTTTTTTACAGATATATACCGTAGGGTTAATTATATATCGTCATTTTTTTAAAAAAAATTACTTATACATTTTAAAGTACCTTTATAATCAGTTTATGAATTAAAGTAAATAACGTTAAATGCGATATTATAGCTATGAGCAAAAATATTGTCTACCGGCATCAAGGAGATCTCTGTGGCGGCAATTATTACCCTTAAATATATCGAAGAAGCAATAAACAACCTCAACTACAAAAGTGAGACTACTCTCAAAAGCAAGCTCATCAATGCCGTGAGAAAATTTTACCGGGACGAAAACTCCATCGAAACCGTGAAATCCATTGATACCGAAGATCTGGTCAGGCTGGTTTGGGATACCGGAGACAATCCCGAATTAATCAAAACCAAAAAAAAGAATTTCAGCAGCATCAAATCATCCGTCAACAGCGATCTCAAAAAACTCTACGCGGAAGGTAAAAACACTCTGGGCATTATTATCGGTCATAATAATGCCTTCGATATTTCCGATGAAGCCAAAAATAAAACACTCTCGGGCATTGCGGATATTTTCAAGGAGAAAGGAATAGATGACAGCAGCAAAATTGCCGAAATTATTGCTGCTTTGAGTGATATGCTGACCGGTGCGATGTCTTCCGTGAGCGCGGATGAAGCTCATAAGGAAATTGACCGACTAAAAAATCTTGTTGGCACATTATCGGGAAAGCTGGGATTGAATGTAGCGGAAGATAATGCCGTAAGCGCAGTTCCGGATGAACAAACCATTCCAGTAAAAAACATCACCGAAGTCCTTTCGGAAAAAGTTCATAGCAAAACACTCGCCGAAATTATTGATATTTTAAGAGATGGAAATATTCATGCAGCAGACAAAACAAACAAAATAATGGCAACGGTAAAAGAGATGTTGGCCACAGCAATATCGTCTGCCGGCCCCGAACTTCCAAGTGAAGAAGCCGGACAGATAAAAGATTTTGTAAGCGGCCTTTCGGGTATGACATCTGAGGGAAAAAGCACCGGAGATACCATCGAACTTCCGGAGCAGAGTGTAATTGCAGAAGATGAAATCATTGAAGAAGTTGAAGAATCAGCCGTTGAAGAACTGGTCGAAGTTATAGAAGAGCCAGCTGATGCGTTGACTTCGCCGGAAGCCGGTCTTGCTGTTGAAGAAATGGAAATAAGCGTTACCGGTAATGACAATGTCGAAGAAATTATGCCGGACGGAGAAATGGGAGATGTAACGATTAACGGTTACGATACAACAAAAGAAGCACTGAAAAGTCCGGCGGATAATTCCATACTTCCTCCTTTGGAAAATTTACCTAAAGAGGTTGCTGTTGAAGATTCCTTATCTGAAGAAACCGCCTTGGCTGACGATGACAGCGTTGAAACTGCGGAAGCATTGCCGGAAGATTTTGCCATAGAGGAAACTATTCCTGAAGATAATGCGGAGGAATTCGAGGAATTAGGGCCTTACGAAGAAATTACCGGAGATGAAGTCGAGGAAGTCATTCTGGAAGATGTTGCCGATAATGAAGATATGCGCATCAGCGCCGAACTCCTGGCGGAACTTTCCGCAGCTGCCAAAGCACTCGAAAAGATCGGACCGGATTTAACAAGCGGCGTGTATTCGGAAGAAGAAATCAAAGCCAAAGCAAAAATTCTTTCGGCGGAATTCGACCGTTATCTCACTTTCCGGGAAAAATTTTACAATCAGCATATCCTGATTAAGAGCGGCAGTTATCCGGTAGGTGGAAATGAAGCTCCTCCGCAAACAGTCAGCCTGCGCGAGTTCTATATCGGTAAATTCCCCGTAACCAATGCTCTTTTTGAAATTTTTGTGGAAAAGACAGGCTATATCACCACAGCTGAAAAGTACGGATTCGGTATCGTCTATATTCCCCGCATGCAAAAGGTAAAAAACTCTCTGACCGGAACGGAAAGCTTTATATGGAACAATCAGTTGCAGCACAAAAAAGTACCGGGAGCATGCTGGTACCATCCCCATGGCCCGGCAAGCACGCTTTATATCAAAAGAACCCATCCGGTCGTCCAGGTTAGTCTTGAAGACGCCTGTGCTTTCGCTGCCTGGACGGGCAAAAGAATTCCCACTGAAAAAGAATGGGAAGCGGCGGCGCGTACTTCCCGCGGCTATTTATACCCCTGGGGTAACAACTGGCGGGAGGATGCCTGTAATATGGAAAAAAGTCTGTTGGGAGATACTTCACCGGTAGATCAATATGTCAAATTTTCCAATGAATATGAGGTAGCCGATACTCTGGGGAATGTTCTGGAGTGGACACTGGATCCCTGGCAGACCATTAAGCCGGGAGAGGAAGAAGATGATGGTTATGTTATAAAAGGATCAAGCTGGATATCGGACAGTCCGATCAGCTTAACCGATCGCCGGCCGTTTTATAAAAATGCCTGCTCCAACATACTGGGCTTCCGCTGTATTGCGATTTAACCAATGATCTGACGCTGTTTCCGGATTAGTTGTTTTCTAATCGTTTATGTTTTTTATAAAATTCAAATAGGCAAATGCTGTTTCCTGCGGTTTTTCAATCATCGGCGCATGGCCACAGTCGGAAATAATTATTGTTTTACGATTTTTTAAGCCTTTCTCAAAAACAGCGACACTGGAAATATCAATGATTTTATCTTTGTCTCCCCAAAGAATCAACACCGGTGCTTTAATTTTCGGCAGATCTTTTTCCAGGGAAAAAACATCCGGAGCGATTTCTTCCATTATTTTTTGATTAATAACTTTATTAACCTGAGCTTCACGGACAAACATTTTCTGCAGCGGATAAGGCGTAAAAGGAGGATTGACAAAGATCAGTTTCATCAGCCGGGAATAATCATTTTCATTCTTTAACAACAGAGGATTTTCGCCTTCCGGCCTCATTTTCATCACTTCACTGAACACGGGCGGCTTTATTCCGGCTGCATTAAACAAGCCTACACTGGAGACTTCATCAGGGTAAAAAACCGCGTAGGAACCGGCAAACCACCCTCCCATGGAATTTCCCACAATATGAAATTTCTTGAGTTTCAAGGCCTGCGCAAATTTATGCAAACGTTCTACCTGAGTTGAAGCATCATACCGGGAATAAACAAGCTTGGAGCTTTCGCCATGTCCCGGCAAATCAGGTATCACTACATGATAATCCTTTAGATATGCGGAAAAAAGAAGAAAGCTGTCTTTGTTGGCAGAATATCCGTGTAAAAGCAATATGGTCTCGGACCCGCTTCCTCCCTCCAGATACACGACATTATGATCATCTATCTTAATTTCTTTTTTATTCAGAGAAGCATTGCTTCTGGCCTTACTGATTAAATAACCGGCGATCTGTTCCGGAAAAGTATAATATCCGCCGACAGCTGCAACAATAATCACCAATAAGATAATTAGAAGTTTTTTCATGTTGACACCCTCCCTATTAACCTTATATAGCATAACATTATGGATCTCCTTATATATTTTATCGATTTTTTTATTCACCTGGATAAATATCTGCCTAAAATTATCGAGAGCTTCGGTGTTTGGTCATATGTTATTATTTTTATTGTTATTTTTTGCGAAACGGGGCTGGTAGTTACTCCTATCCTGCCCGGTGATTCCCTTTTATTCGCACTGGGTAGTTTTGCCGCCATCGGGGCATTCAGTATCGAACTGTTGCTCGTTACGCTATGTATTGCCGCTATTGCCGGAGATACCGTAAATTATGCGGCAGGCCATTTTATCGGACCGAAAGTTTTCCATTACGAAGATGGACGCTTTTTTAAAAAAGCATATCTGAAGCGGACACATAAATTTTATGAAAAACACGGCGGCAAAACAATAGTTATTGCCCGTTTTATGCCGATTATACGCACCTTTGCTCCTTTCGTAGCCGGTATCGGCGCCATGAGTTATCCTAAATTTATTATCTATAACATCAGCGGCGGTATTGCCTGGGTTTGCCTGTTTCTTCTGGGTGGTTACTATTTCGGCAATATTCCCGCCGTAAAAAATAATTTTACACTGGTAATTCTCGCCATTGTTTTAATTTCTATTTTACCCGGATTTATTGAATACTGGCGACATAAGCGCAACTCTAAGCGATGCTGAACTTCAGAAATGCAATGGTCATGAAGAAAAATATTCTTTCCATAATTTTCGCTGTTTTCTCGTTGATCCTGCTTTCCGCCCACTCCACCGAAGCCGGAAACATTATCAAGGTTGGCGATGATATAACCGTGGAAAGGAATCAGGAAGTAAATACCGTAATTGTCATCGGCGGTCAGGCAACGATTCACGGTCTTGTAGAAAATAATGTTTTTGTCGCCGGCGGTTCAGTTGTACTCTCCAGTCAATCTGTTGTGCGTGGAAATGTTATCTGCATGGGCGGAGTAATCGTCCAGGGAAGCGAAGCCCAGGTATTCGGAGACATCACGGAAATAAACTCCGCCAGTGTCACCAATGCCTTTTCTTCCGTTCTGAAAGGAGAGATGGAGGGCTGGTCGTTAATTTTTAATATTATTTCCATTTGTTTTTCCGCAGTTATCTTTATTATCGCACTCCTGATAATTTTTCTTGTCCCCCGGCCGCTGATTGTCGTTTCTCACCAAATCCACAGCCACAAAGCAAAATCTTTTTTCTGGGGATTTTTGGCCACACTGATGGTGACACCCTTCCTTATGTTGCTGGTGTTTTCCATCATCGGGATTACCCTGATCCCACTGGTCTTAACTTTGCTGTTTGTCGCCTTTATCCTGGGTTACGTTGCCGCAGGAAAAATAATCGGTAATTTTATTCTGGCAAAAACATCCTCAAGTAAAATGCGGTCACTGGCCGGAAAAACTATATTGGGTTTGATAACATTGGAGATCGTCGGCTGGATACCATACATAGGTTGGTTTGTTAAGTTTATTGCCTTGACAGCCGGCTTAGGCGGTGTTCTTATTGCATTGTTTGGTCGCCAAGAGCAACTTCCTGTCGAAAAAAAACCGGTTAATGAATAGATATATTTTTATCTGCCCGCCAGATCGAAGAATTACCTTGTTGAGGTTCAATCTCAATGGTCTTTTGTTTGGGTCCACTCCTCGGAAAGCACTTCTCCCTGAGTCCCGATAATTACCGTTTGGACAGGAATTTTTCTTTTGGCTTTTGTTAGTGCGCTCCGGGATATTTGCAGAAGTTCCCGGCAGCAGGGAACCTGCATCATAATAACCGTTAGAGTATTCACTTTTGCCTCATCAACGAGGCTGCGGATTTTCTCTATATAAGCATCGATATCCCGATCCAGTTCGGAGCAGGCAATGGCAAGACTTTTCCCTTTTAAAAACCGGTCATGAAAATCAGACCGAGCATAGGCAACACAATCAGCGGCTAAAACAACATCCGCCCCGCATAAAAAATCAGCTGAAGGATTTATCAGATGCAGTTGAATCGGCCAATGCGCAAGCTCTGATTGACGAATATTTCCTTCCTGAGAATTTGTGTGACCGGCGATCTTTTTTTCAAAAGTGATCGGCATCATCCCGTTACAACCATTCCCGTCATCTTCCCCCTTCAACAACTTCAGAAAATCACCGTATCCCTTATGCAATTCGGTATTACCGCTTGCGGCCAGTTTTTTTAAATAATCTTCCATGGCCGTTGTTTCCCGTTGCACCAGATTTTCCAATACTTTCTTTTCGTCAAACGGTTCTGCCTCCCGCTCTTCCAGCAAAAGCGCTCCTTCCGGACATTCACCGAGACATGCCCCCAGACCGTCACAATAAACATCATTAATCAAACGTGCTTTACCGTTAATTAGTTTTATGGCCTGCTCATGACAATTGGGTATGCATAATCCGCAGCCGGTACATTTTTCTTCATCGATTTTAATTATTTTGCGTTTCATTGATTTAAAGAGTTACGAGTTTCACCGGCATAGTCGATGATCTTCATTGCCTATGCCGGACAGATCCTTGATGAATTGGAAAAGTTTCCAAGACTCAGCGGCTGAAAAATTATTCGAATAACTTTTGACGTGTTAAGGCATCAACGCGGAATTATTGCTTCACGAAATATTCGCCACAGTGACGTGTACTTTTCAATCAATTTGAAGTTGCAGCTGTTCAGAGCCCAGATATTGACCAAACTCTGAATCATGCTAAAAAGAAGCATTGCCGTCGCTTCCAGATCAATATCCTTGCGAACAGCCCCGCTTTGCACTCCTTCCGCGAGAAGTTCCTTCAGGCCGGCAATATATTTATTAATCGTCACGGCAGTTTTTTTGTTGAGATTTTTATCTCCGAGGCTGATGATTTCAGCAATCACCTGAAAAGCTATTCCTTTCCGTAAGTCAATGGAGGAAAAATGTTTTCGGACATACATTTCAATGGTCTCAATTGTCATGACCTTATCCCCGTCTCCCTTCCATGAAACATCTGCAATAAGGACATTCTCTATATGGGACAGAAGAAAACAAAGAATGCTTTTCTTGCTGGTAAAATGGCGATATATAGCCGCTTCGGAAATACCCACCTCTTTGGCGATACGTTTGACTGTCAGATGCTCGCTGCCATATCTGAAAATCAGTTTCTGCGCAGCTTCAACAATCTGCTGTTGTCTGACTTCGGTATTTTCCCTTTTCATAACCATAAAATTATCTCCTTAACAAATTCAGTAAGAATTATTGACTACAGGCTGCTATAGAGAAGATTTCACCAACAATTCGGAATTATACAAATTAATGTCTATTCAAATTAACTGATTATATAGTTGATTATACTTGTAAAATCAAGCCAAAAAGCTAGATACCAACAGACACCGGAAAGAAAACTCGACCAGCACAGGCAAAAAAATTCCCTCGGGATCATAAGAAAGCCGCTTCAGGCTATGCCTTTGGCGACTCTCTTACGATGCAAAAGAGGGAACACTGTGAAACATAACAATTTCATTTATTGGCAACAGTCCGATCCGTCTCCTGCTTAAAAACAAGGATCAGAACAATGCCCGGAAAATCACAAAGGCAGGATTGCACAGACAGATAATGGTCAAAACTTATGGCGGCAACCCCGTCTCCATGACAAGACGCTATGCTGGAAACATGCTTTTTAAAGTCGTATAGCTCTTTTCCAGCATACCGATATATGATTCAAAAGTAAGTTCTTTTAAACCTTTACCAGTATAAATTTTCTTTTCATCAAGAATATGTATTATTTCCACTTCTTCTTCAGTCGGCGGTGGTGTAACTTTAACGTTAGGAGACACTTTAAGATCCCACGATACTTCTTTTTTCACATCTTCCACGGTAACTCCCGGATGAACGGAGTCAAGATAAGCTTCTTTAGTCGTCTCATCAAATCTAAAAATAGCCATATTGGAAATTATGACCGAGGGACCATTACCCGTATACCCGTATTTTTCCCTCGCCCCCGGGCCATCCAGGTATCCGGGAGAAGTTATATAATCAACTTTATCCAGAAAACGTCTCTTTTGCTGATTCATCATGAGCAGCGTCCTTTTTGCCGAAGAGGCGATATCATTGGCTCCGCCGCTTCCCGGAAGCCGGGTCACCGGACGCTTATAATCACCCTTGCCGAAAATTGCGGTGCTGTTCAGGTTACCGTATTTGTCAACCTGTGCGCCACCCAGCATTCCCAGGTCAAAATATCCTCTCTGCTGATCCGAAAAAGCCCGCCACAGAGATGTCGCAGCAATCGCATTTTCATTGCAGGCATTATCACCGATTCCCAACATAAGTCTGTAAGGCATTGATCCGATACAACCGGATTCGACAACAAGAACCACATTGGGAGCATGGGTAAACTTTGCTACGAAGGCTCCAAGGCATGGTATGCCTACACCGACAAACACAACTTCATTATCTTTTATTTCTCTGGCGGCTGCAGCTACCAACAGTTCTTGCAAAGTATAATTTGTGCTCGGCGCTCCTTTACAATCTGTCGACATATATCACTCCTTATATTATCTGATTAATCACATTCAATGTTATAGTTTTTATTTATAGAATTGTTTTTCAACACTGGACAGTTTATGCAACCGCTGCCAGCCGACTTTTTCACAGTAATCCGCATGATCCTTGCAGCCATAGGCCCATTTATCCATCCACTTCTTAAATCCATCGACCGTTTCTATCTGGGCTATCATTTCCATATGGAACGGCAGATCGTAAGCATAAGTAAAGGGCATATTCCAGGGATGACTTCCATAAGGTAATTCCACTACTGCATCCACAACATACTGGGGAATCGCCGTCAGAGCTGAATTCTTTCTGATCGTATTAGTGGAAACAATTTCTTCGCATGTCACAATAACTTTTTTTGCCGACCGGGCAATGTTTTCCGCGTTGGAAGAAAAACCGAGGAATTGGGTGTTCCCTAATTTATCGGCCTGATTGGCATGAACTATTGCCACATCGGGATTGGCGGCGGGAACAAGCGCTACTTTCCCCCCTTTCTTTTTATAAGGGTCATCGATTACCTTGATCCAATCATTGTATTTTTCGAGTGACGACCCCATCAAAGATTTTGTCGCCATAAAGGGAATTCCCAAAGAACCGGCCAGAAATCTCAGTCCCATAGTATAGTTGGAAAATTCACAGACTTCAATTTCATGAGGAATTCCTTTTTCCACGGCATTGCGATAATTTTGACTCACTCCGGCAACGGCAAAGGCCGCCCAAGCCACCTCCATTCGTTTAATTTGTCCGGTACCAATCAGAAAATCAGCAGGTTCACAAGGACTGTCACCGATCAGTGTTAAATCTTTCTGCCCCTGCCTGATAATTTCATAAGTCGGTGCAACTACCTGCTCGCCTCCCATCCCGCTAAATGCGATAGAACAGCCGTTGAATACGAACTTGGCAATTGCATCTTTGAGAGACATGCGTTTATCCAACATTTTTTTTGAATCAATTCCGTTCATCACGAAAAACCTCCATATTTGCAATAAATCCCGACAATTTTACTTATTCATCATTGATGGCAGCCATAGGGTCAGTATCGGGAACATTGTACAGATAACCAAACCGAAAGCCTGAATGATCAAAAACGGCACTACGCCCCGATAGATATGCGCCAACGTCACTCCTTCAAATTTCATGCTCGCCA
>Ga0228535_1002097_pt1 | contig 21887 bp, 20 predicted proteins | sample SJ1metagenome_FD_168457 | JGI IMG/M metagenome (GOLD analysis project Ga0228535, IMG submission 168457) | Enriched culture of PCE-dechlorinating microbial communities from Ithaca, New York, USA - SJ1 | ecosystem: Engineered > Modeled > Simulated communities (microbial... > Unclassified | place... | reverse complement strand
CAGCTTTTTCATTATTTTTCTCGCCCTCTACATTATCGGATTTCAGAATACGGTCCTTCTGGGGGATACGCTATTGATTGCCGGAGGGCTCTGTACGATCCTGGCAGTGCTTTGTGTCTATGCCGCTTCCGTCATCCAGGCTTACCGAAGTGCCAATGACTTGCCTTCAGTCCGTGGTAAAGCTGCTTATAACCGTTGGTATTTCTACGTTGCCGTATGGATGCTCGGATATGTCCTTATTTCAGGCGCTGTTTATGATTATGTCAGAAATCATTATATGGAGGCCTTTAAGATTCCCAGCTCAAGCATGGAGCCGACCGTTTTAAGCGGAGACAGGGTACTGGCGGACAAGACCGCTTATCAGAGGATGGCTCCGAAAAAAGGGGACATCATCATTTTCGTATTCAAGGATGACCGTAGTAAAAGGTATATAAAAAGAATTGAGGCAATGCCCGGAGACACGGTTCGATTAACGGACGGCTCAATGCAGACTGTTCCCCATGGCGCTGTGTACGTCCTCGGCGATAACAAGGAACATAGCGTGGACAGTCGCAATTTCGGTTTTGTCCTGCTTAGCGACGTCACTGCAAAAGTCCGGCAGATCTATTTTTCAATAGGCGTGGATGGGATTCGCTGGAGCAGAATTGGAAAGACGCTGGATTGAATCAACCCCTATTCGATGTTCCTGTTGAAGCCTGTATCAACGATTTGTTGCATTTGAAGTGGAAATAAACGTTTTATGGGCCTGTATCTAGTCCTGAAAGATGCCCGATCGTCGCCGATGGCGTCTTGATTTGTGGCCTGACCTCTTTCTCCCGACGGCCGTGTCCACGCAACGCCAGGAAGGGGAGTACCTGGTCACGGCTGCGGGATGAGCAGGAATGGCGGAAACCGGGGATGGACGTTTTACGAGAGCGACCTGGGAAGCGACAGGGTGAAGGCGATCAGGTCGCCGGAGCCCGCCTCTAGGCGAAGGGTGCCCCGGTGGGCCTGGACGATCTCCCGGGCAAGGCTGAGTCCCAGGCCGGAGCCGGGGACGGCGCTGCTGCGGGACTGGTCGACCCGGTAGAAGCGGTGGAAGATCCTCTCGCGGTCGGCCTCCGGGATCGGGGTCCCGGTGTTGGAGACCCTCAGGATGACCTCCTCGTCCAGCGCTTCGAGCTCGAACCGGATCAGGCCGCCCTCGACGTTGTACTTGACGGCATTGGAGACGAGGTTCTGGACCGCCTGCCTGAGGAGGTCCGGGTCGGCCTCGACAACGACATCGGGGGCGATCTTCTTTTCCATGCGCAGGTTCGGCGCGATGGCGCCAACATCCTCGACGGCCGACTCAACGACGGCGCTCATGTCGAGGGGTTCCAGGTTCAGCGCCAATTCCCCGGCATCGGCCCGGGCCAGGATCAGGAGCTTCTGCACGATCGCCTTGAGCCGCTGGACCTCCTCGATCAGATTCCCGTAGAAACGCTGCGCCTCCGAACCGGTTTCAGCGTGCTGCACGGCGTCGTCCAGGACCCCCTGAAGGATCGTCAGCGGGGTCTTCAGCTCGTGGGCAGCGTCGGCGCTGAAACGCAGGGCCTGCTTGAAACTCTTATCGAGGCGGTCCAGCATCCGGTTGATCACATCCACGAGTCTCAAGAGCTCGGCGTCCGCCCCGGCTGAAGCGGGAATCCGCTTGTCGAGGCCATGCGCCGTGATGGTCTCCGCCGTCCGGGTGATGAGCGCGATCGGTCGAAGCGCCCGGTAGGTGATCAGCCATCCCCCCGCGGCCAGGAGGAGGAGCGCAACCGGCACCGTGATCCAGAAGGCCCTCTTGAAGCGGGCGGCCTCGGCATAGAAACCCGTCATCTCCATCCCGAGCAGGATCGTGACGTACTGGCTCCCCAGGATCCCGATCCGCCAGGTTCCTTTCCCCTGATCGGCCTTGACGGTCTTGAAAAAGGGCTGTTTGATCCGCGCCTGCATCGGGGGAAAGGGCGGAAGGGACGGCGGGGACATCCCGGCGGGGGGGCCTTCTTCAGGATGATCGGGGGGGCGGCCGGGCGGCCGTATCCTTTCACCCGATGCCGCCTGGCTGGCTGGTCCGGCCTCTCCGCCGGGCATAGGGCCAAGCTTCGGATCGGGAGGCGGGTTTCGAAGGGGAATTTCGAAGGCCGGCATGACCTCCATGCGGCGGTCGTACTCGGGAAAGAGGTCTTCGGAGATCCCGTCGGGCCAGTGTGGCGAGCGGTACAGGACCTCCTGACGCGAATTCTTGACTTGGACGATGATCGCCTTCCAGCGCTCCTCCCCGTAGATGAACCGGAGCGACTTGTCCATCTCCTCCCAGTGCCTCCTGGGAAAGGGGATGCGCAACTGCCCTTCCCCGAGGGTAAGGATCTCCCGGTCGATCCTATCGAGGCTTACGTCGTTGATCACATCGAGGAAGTAGAGGCCGAAGACGATCAGCACGGAGCCCGAAATGAGGATGGACAAGAGGATGATCTTGATCCGAAACAAGGGATCTACTCCTTGGCCTGGGCGTTGAACCGGTATCCGACGCCACGGACCGTTTCAATGCGCGGGCGGTCGGGCTCCACGTCCACCTTGGCCCGCAGCCGGCGAATGTATACGTCCACCACATTGGTCTGGGGGTCGTAGCAGTAGCCCCAGACATGTTCCAGGATCTGCGTCCGGGTGAAGACCCTGCCGGGGGACCGCATCAGCAGGGCCAGGAGGTTGAACTCGCGGGCCGTCAACTCGACACCCCCTCCCTTGGCCGTCCGGATCTCCCGGGTGATCAGGTTGACCGCAAGCTCGCCGTCCTGGAGGATGCTGAGTTGCTGGCCCGTCCCCCTCCGGGTCACGGCATGGATCCGGGCAAGGAGCTCTTCGATGTAGAAGGGTTTGCTGAGGTAGTCGTCGGCGCCCAGGTTCAGGCCTTCAACCCGCTCGTTCAGGGCCGACCGGGCGGTCAGGAGGATCACCGGGACGTTGTGCTTCGCTTCCCGGAGCTGCCGGAGGATCGTCAGGCCGTCAAGGCCGGGCAGCATGATGTCCAGGAGGATGACGTCGTAGGCCTGACCCACGGCCAAGGCATAGCCCTCATCGCCATCCTCGCAGGTGTCCACGACGAAGCCCTGTTCCCGGAGCCCCTTCTTCACGAAAGAAGCGATCTTCCTGTCGTCTTCGACGAAAAGCACCTTCATGAGGTCACTGTAACCCCATCGGCCGGCATGGTGCAAGGGGTCGTAAGATTAAAAGATTGTCATTTGCTGATCGATCGCAGCCGGATGTTTTCCTGAGCGTCGATGGGCTACACGCGCCTGAAGCGGTAGCGGAAGTCGCAGTAGGCCGCGCCCTGCATGATGGTCTGCGTCCGCGTGAGCTCGACCGCGGGCGCGCCGACCTCCGCGATGTAGAAATCGAAGTCGCACAGGAGGATCTCGCCCAGCTCCGGCTCTCCCAGTGCCCTGAAGAACTCGGCGTACCGGCACCGGGTGACGTTGTACTCGCGGGCCTCGTTATCGTCGCGGACAAATTCCCGTTTGACGTCGTCCCCGATCCTGGGCCGCAGCTCGTCCCACGCCCCCTGCCACTTCTGTCGGGCATCACCGGGCTTCTGCTCGGCGATCGCGCGATAGACGGCGCGCACCCCGTCGCGGAGCGGCTGTCTGACAAGCGCATCGGCCTTCTCCCTGCCGAACTCCGTGCGCAACGCGCGCAGGACCGGCACGAGCACTTGCGCCTGAAGCTTGACCTCGTCGAAGAGAGAAACCGGATGCACTGCCGGCATATTCATGCCTTTCTCCTTTTCAAGTCACCTGTTCCCGCAAACCCCTGGCCTGACGGCCGGCATGCGGCATTGGTTGGGGTCGCAAGGCTGTCATCCGGGCGACGCTGGGGCCTATCCGTCGCCCTGGCCTCCGAGCCTTTCCCCGGTCCGGTCGATCGCCTCGCAGGCGAGCCCGTCGCCCCGCAGGATCGGCCGGTAGCAGCGGTTGCAGGAGATGCAGGTCGCCTTCGCCGGATCGGCGGACCGCCAGCGGCGCACCAAGCCCGGCTCCCGGATCAGCGGCCGGCTCAGGGCGATGTAGTCGGCCAGGCCATCCGCCACCAGAGCCTCCGCCACCGGAAGCGACCGGATCCCCCCGACCAGAATCAGGGGGATGGTCATCTCCCGCTTGAAGGCCCGGGCCGCCTCCCGGTAGTAGACCTCGTCCTCGCCCGCCTTGGCAAGGCCGATCCTGCTGGGGATCTTGTCGCCGGAGATGCCGGTCCCGCCGCTGATCTCGATGGCGTTCACCCCCGCCTTCTCGAGCATCTTCGAGACGCGGACCATGTCGTCGGTACTGAATCCTCCCTCGACGAAATCGTCCGAGTTGATCTTGACCAGGACGGGAAACCCCTCCCCCACCCGCGAGCGGACGCGGGCTGCCGTCTCCAGCAGGAGGCGGGCCCGGTTCTCCAGGCTGCCGCCGTAGCCGTCCGTCCTCTTGTTGAAGTAGGGGGAGAGGAACTGACTCATCAGGTAGCCGTGCGCCGCGTGGATCTGGACGCCGTCGAACCCGGCCTCCTTCGCCCGCCGCGCCGCCTCTCCGAAGGCTTCCCGGATCCGGCCGAGATCGTCGGGGTCTGCCGGCTGGACGGCCGTGCCGTTCGCCATCTCCATGGCCGAGGGCCCCAGGGCGGGAAGGCCCGTCACCTTGGAGAAGGCCTGGCCCCCGCCGTGGGCCAGTTGGATGGCGATCCGACCGCCCCGGTCATGGACGGCCCGTGTCATGGCCGCCAGGGCGGGAACCACGCCATCGTGGTGGATGCCGTATTGAAAGGGCCGGACGCGGCCTTCTGAGCTCACGAAGGCATGGCCGGTGATGATGAGTCCGACCGCCCCCTCGGCCAGCTCGACCATTTTCTCCTGCAGGGCGGGCGTGCAGATGCCGTCCGGGGCAGCCATCCCCTCGTAGGTGGCCGAGCGCACGAAACGATTGGCAAGTTTCATCGAGCCGATGGACGTGGCCTCGAATAATCGGGACATGGAAACCTCCTTTGCTGCTGACATGGAAACGCTATGTATTTTCCGATCGCCCCTCCCTCGGCCGGCCTCCGCGTCCGTTCCCCCCGATCCCCCGGTGGAGGACCCGCTGAACGCCCACCAGCGAGGCCTCGGCGAGGAGGCGTTCGGCATAGGCCTCGGCCTCGGTCATGCTCATGGCCGTGATCCGTCCCTGGAGCTCGGGCAGATATTGGGGGTCCACGCTCAGTGAACGGATCCCGATACCCAGCAGGAAGGGCATCAGGTCCGGGTCGAAGGCCATTTCTCCGCAGACGTTCACGGTCTTGCCAGCCCGGAGAGCGGCCTCGGCAATGCGCCGGAGGGTCCTGAGGACCGAGGGGTGCTCGGGACGGAAGGCGTAGGCCACCCGATCGTTCATCCGGTCCACCCCGAGCAGGTACTGGATGAAATCGTTGGTGCCGATCGAGAGGAAATCCGCCTCCTGCGCGAGCTCGTCGACGATCTCCACGACGGCCGGGATTTCGAGCATCGCCCCCAGGGCGGGGGAGGCATGGTGGGGAAGCCCCTCCTTCTCCAGGGTCTGCAGACTCTCGGCCACGATCCCCCGCGCGACCCTGAACTCGTCCAGGGAGGTGATCATGGGGAACATGATCCTAAGCTCCTGGGTGTCGGCCCCGCCCCGGAGGATTGCCCGCAACTGCTGGCGAAGCTGTTCGGGGTGGCGGAGGGAGAACCGGATGGAGCGCAGCCCCAGCTGCGGGTTCGGCTCCCCGGCGATTTCCCAGTAGGCCGGGACCTTTTCACCCCCGATGTCCAGGGTGCGGAAAGTGACGGGCCTGCCGGGCATGGTGTCGCACAGGCGCCGGTAGATCCGGTATTCCTCCTCCTCCGCCGGGAAGCTCGAACGGACCAGGAATGGGAGCTCGGTCCGGTAGAGGCCGATCCCTTCGGCCTTGAGTTCCCGGGCGATCGGGACCTCGTTGAGCAGGTTGATGTTCGCCTGGAGAAAGACCCGCACGCCGTCGCGGGTCCGGGTCTCGGGGAGCATCGCGGCGGCCTGCGAAGCCACCGTGCGGCGCGCCCGGTCGGTAGCCCTGTAGCGCTCCACGACTTTCTGATCGGGATTCACAAGGATGTTTCCCTGCTCAGCGTCCAGGAGGACCGGCGTATCCTGCTCGATGGCCAGCAGCTCGGGGCGGCCGGCGATGACAAGCGGAATGCCGAGGGTCCGCGCCAGGATCGCCACGTGCGAGGTGACCCCGCCGCTGGTCAGGACGATGCCCGCCGCTCCCTCAGTGGTAAACTTAAGGACCTCGGATGGATAGAGCGCCGGGGCGATCACCACCCGATGCTCGTAAAGCCCCTTCTCCTCCCAGGGCTGGCCGGTCAGGTTCTTCAGGATGCGCCCGGTGAGGTCCTCGATGTCCTTGGCCTTCTCTTGGAGGTGAAGGTGGGGGGAGGCACTGAAGAGGTTGATGTAGTGCCGGGCCACCTCCCGGACCGCCTGCGAAACGGATGTTCCCGAGCGGATCTTCTCCAGGATGCGCTCGGTCAGATGGGCGTCCTTAAGCATCATGAAGTGGGCCGAGAAGATCAGAGAGGCGCTCTCCGGCAGGCGCTCCGAGATCCTCTCCTGAAGCTGCTCGAGCTGCCGGGCGGTCGCGGCGACGGCCCGGTGGAAATCGGCCTCCGTGCCGCCGGCCAGGTCGGCCGTCTCCAGGAGCCGGACGTGGCTCCGGTCGAAGACGACAGCGGGGCCGTAGGCGAAGCCGGGCGAGGCCGCCTGGCCCCTGACGAAGCCCAGGTCGGCCTTCGGGGGCTCCTCCAAGTCATCGCCGCGCTGCCGGAGGTCCATGAGGAGGCGGACGGTCTCCAAAACGCCTGCCAGTTGGGAGGCCACGGCCCGCAGGGCCCTCATGTCGGCGGCGTCGAAATAGTCCGCCGCGGAATGCTGGACAACCAAAACGCCGATCTGGACCTCCCCGTGCTGGATCGGAACGGACAGGAAGGAGCGGAAGGCCTCTTCGTGGGCCTCGGCGAAATACTTGAAACGGGAGTTGCGGGGCGCATCCCCCTCGATGATCGGCTCCAGCCCCGCGAGCGTAGCACCCACCAGCCCCGTCCCGTAGGCCATGCGCACCTTCTCCACGGCCTCCGGATGGAGCCCCTTGGTCGCCTTGAGGACCAGTTCGCGCGTCCGCTCGTCGTAGAGGTAGATCGAACACACCTCGGCCCGAAGATGCTGGGAGATCATGGCCACGGTGCGGTCCAGGAGGTTGGGGATGTCCGGACTCTCACGGATCAGTCCCCAAAGCTCGCCCACGTCGTACAGAAGGTCCAGATGATCCCGATCCCTGTTTGGCATGCCTGTTTCCCGCTCCGAATCCACGCTTGACATCATCACGGCCCCCAGCAGAGGCCTCCGTCCCGTTCAAACATCGTTGTTCCTGGCATAGCGCCGAGGACCGAGGCATTCCCGGGACATAGTCCGATACGACGATATGAAGAACCGTCCTGCCTGTCAAGCTGTTTAAGAAGTCGCGGCCATCGCCGACGGGAACATGCCTGTCAGGGTTTCCTTCCGGGGGGACCGAAGGCTCCGGTCACGTAGAGGTAGAGGGCCTTGGCGTCCTCGTCGGAGATCGACGCGGGCGGAAAGGCGGGCATCAGGTCCCGGGGATGCCGGATCTGCTCGAGGAAGGCCTCGGGACTCTTGAGCGCCGGCGAGCCGGCAAGGGGCCGGTTGGCATCCATCACATTGCCCCCGCCCGGATGACACCCCCGGCAGTTGGCTGCAAATATTCGCTCCCCGGCAGCCTGGGATGCGGAGGCCTCCGGTTCCGCCGCTGTCACGGCCGTCACGATCTTCCCGTCGTAGACGAGGCGGGCGCCGAACCATCCGAGCCCGACGGCCACAACCAGGCAGAGGGTGTAGAGGACCGGGACCGCCTTCCGGGAGGCCCTGTCCCTGCGAAACGCGAGAAAGGATACCAACGCCAGGAGGACCAGGAGACCCCCCGCGAGAGTCAGCTTCATCCGGATGGGAACCACCCAGGCCCCCCGGTAGTAATGCTGCCAGTCAGTGAGGCCCATGAGCATCGTCGGGAACAAGAAGACCAGGGCCAGAAGGGCGCAGTCGCGCGCCGACAGGAAGAGCTGTTCCCGGCCGGTGATCCGGCCCGCCCAGCCGAAGACGAAGGCGCCCATCACCAGTCCGATCGGCATGTGGACGAGGGCGGCGTGGGGAGGGTCGGGGAAACCCATGCCGTTGAGGAAACCGTAGAATGCCTCAATCCAGGAGAGGATCATGGTCCTTGCCTCCCTTCAGTCCTCGTCGGGGCCGTCCAGCACCGCCCCGGCGGCCCCGTTCCCGTTGATGACACCCAGCCGGGACTTCAGAGATTGCACCTTCCCGCCCAGCAACGCCGAATAGTAGAGTGTATTGGCCATCACCTTCTTGACGTATTGCCGCGTCTCGGAGAAGGGAATCGTCTCGACGTAGATCGCCCCCTCGAGCGGTCTCGTGTCGCACCACCGGCGCGCCCGCCCCGGGCCCGCATTGTAGGCCGCGGCGGCCAGCACGAGGTTCCCCTTGAATCCGTCGAGGACATGCCTCAGGTAGTAGGCGCCGAGAGCGGCGTTCACCTCCGGCCGGCTGACCCGTGAGGAACGGAAACCCTTCATCCCGAGCTTCCGCGCTGCCCAGCGGGCCGTCGAGGGGAGAATCTGCATCAGTCCCGCGGCCCCCGCGGACGACTTGGCCTCGGCGATGAAGCGACTCTCCTGGCGCACCAGTCCGAAGACCAGCGGTTCCTCGATCTTCCGGGTCCGTGCCTGCTTGGTGAGCAGTTCGTGGTAGGGGGTCAGATAACGGAGGGAGAAGTCGTGCACGGCGACCGTCCTGTCGGCCGTGTTCATGGCCCGGTCCCAGATCTTGTGGCGACGCGCCAGCTCTGCGGCGGCCAGCAGGGACCGGTCGTCCATGGTGCGTATGCTCCAGACCCACTCGCGCGTCGCCTCGGTCCGCAGGCCGAGCCGGTAGAGGGCCAGGGCCCTCTGCAGGCCGCCATTGGCGTTGGCTCTGGCAAGCTCCTCCGAAGTGATCGGTGCGGCCTTTGAAGGGACCTTCATGGTCGTCCCCATTTCTTCGGCGGCGAGCAGCCCGTAAAAATGGTGTTCGCCGGCGATGCGCCCCCACTGTTCCCGCCCCGCTTCCGGCGCACCGAGTGCGCACAACGAGCGCCCCAGCCAGTAGATCCAGGCCGGTTCGCTGCGTTCGTCCCGAGACATGCGCTCGATAGCGACCTTTACCTCATGCCAGTTCCCCTGACGCAAGGCGATCCGGGTGCGCCAGGCAAGCTGCTCGTCGGACAGCGGCGTCGCCCCTGCCTTCCCGAACCACTCGACCGCCTCCGGAAGGCTGCGGCGAGCGCCCTGGGTGGCGATTATCCCCCATAAGAACTGCCGATCCTCCGGCGGAAAGGCCTCCCCGAGCCGCCCCGCCCAGTATTCCGCGGCGGCCTGAGGATCGCTCTGGGCAAGGCGGATCACGGCAGCGATCGCCAGCTCGCGTCCGGCACTCGTTTTCAGGTCGACCGGACGTTCGAGGAACCGGACCGGTTCCCTTGCGGCGCTGTCGATCTGGCCTGCCGAGGGAGACTGTCCAGGAGGCAGGCGCTCGGCGACCCGCTTGGCCTCGGCGAAGAGACCCGCCTGGACGAGGATCCTGAAGCGCTGTCGAAGATCCCGCGGCGTGAGATCCCCGATCGTCAGCATCGTGTCGACCAGAGGCAAACATCCCTCGGGGATGGGCTTAGGGGTGTTCCATAAAGACTTGACGTCCGCCAGGACCGTGATGTCCTGCCCGATCCAGCGGGCCTGGAGGGCGTAGCCGGCGATCTCGGGATCTCCCTTGACGAGCGCGGGATACTCGACCGTGAAGTCCTCCCAATGCCCGGCCTTGCCCAGGAACCGCAGCCATTCCCTGCGCAGTTGCTCGGCCATGAACGACCCGGCGTGGCGGCCCAGGAAGTCCCGCACCTCCTCGGGATCGGCCTCCTGCAGCCTCAGGCGGAGCCGCCAGTATTCCACATAGGGATCCAGGACATGCCCCTTCGCCTTTTGCGCATGGGCCTCAAGCTTGGCCGCATTCCTCGCCAGGAAGGCGTCATGAACGGCGAGCACCGCCTTGTCCCTGGGCGTCGTCGCCGTCGCGGCCGGAACCGCCGCCGGGACGAACAGGAACAGCAGGACTGCGGCGCATGCCAATGCGATCGTTCGTACTCTCATCCTTCCACCCCAATGTTTTGATTATACCACAGCCGGCAAGATCGGCGCAGGAATATCCCTTCTGGTGGTGCATCTCTATTGGCACTTTGGGCTGGAAGCAGGGCTTCAGGGAGCGCGGATTGAAGATCTTTCGGCCCCCGCCGTCGAAGCGCAGCGGCCGCAACGGCAAAAGTGAAACACGACCCCTCAAGTGGTTGGCAGGCTCTTTCCTCTGCCCGCCCGGGTGAAGGCGCTCCCGGAACCGAGCATCGCCGCAGTGATCCAGAACACGGGGAAATGGCCGAAGGCCGACCCGATCGCCCCGAAGAGGATCGGCCCGATCATCCGCGAGACATAGTTGATGGTGATGCGCAGGCCCAGCACCTCGCCGGAGTGGCCCGCCTCGGAGGTCCTGAAGGTCAACATCAGGGTGACCGGCTGGCCGCACCCCATCCCGATGCCGAACAGGAACGAGACCATCGCCAGCACCGCGACGCCCTTGAAGAACGGCGTCAGCGCCAGGCCAGCCGCCCCGAGCAGGAACGAGGCGGCCAGCATCCGCTCCTCGCCCAGCCGGGTGAGGAGCGACGGGATCAGCAGCCGCACGATGAAGGAGGACACGAAGAACATCGCCAGGACGACGCCTATGGCTGACGCGGACAGGCCGATGCCGTGCCCGTAGATCGGCATGTAGAACAGGAAAAGGTCGATCCCCGTGACGATCAGGCTCCCGGTCAGCAGGACCCGCCACAGCCCCGGACTTGCGAGCATGTCCCGGATGCTTCCCACGGGCCTGGCTCGGCCGGTGCCCCCGGGAAGCGAACCACCCCGGACCGCCAGCAGCAGGAGCGGCACAAGGGACAGAGTCACCAGAGCCAGGCAGGCATTGGCGTGGCCGGCATGGTCTATCGAGAAACCCACCAGCATCGGACCGGTGAATCCCGCGGTGGAGATGACCAGGCTGAAGTTGCTGAAGTTCCGGGCGCTGTCCACGGGACGGCTCAGCAGCCCTACCAGGGTCTGCAGGGGGGCGGCGCAGAAGGCGAACAACAGACCCGTCATCACCGCCGCCAGGTAGAGGGCCGGGATGCCCGGATAGAGATAGGGCACCAACATGCCCAGGACACCGCAGACCCCCCCGAACATGAGCGGCCAGCGGGCGCCGAAACGGTCCACGAGCCGGCCGACCTGCCAGGAAAGGAGCATCGGCAGCGCCGAAAACATCGCCGCCAGAACGCCGACCGCAAATGGACCCGCGCCGAATTTGAGCGCATAGAGGGTAAGCAGCACGCGGCCTGCCTGTACGGTCGTGTGGTAGAGGAGCGCAAGGGCAAAGGTCAGACGGATGGGCGTCGGATTCAAGATTTTCGGAGACCCGTTCTCATAGAGCAGGCGGCCCGCCGGGGATCAGGCGTAAAGCCTGGCGATGGCCTGGATGCCCTCTTCTCCTGAAAAGCGCCGCCGGAGCTCCTCGAACATGGCCAAGGCGTTGCGCAGGGCCCTGAGATCGAGGCCGAGGCTGTCGGCCTCGTCCAGCGCAATGGTCATGTCCTTGATGAAATGGTCGATGAAGAACCCCGGGGCGTAGTCGCCCGCCAAAACCTGCTGGCCATAAACACCCAGAAGGCGGCTATTGGCCGTGCTCTCCGAGAGGACCTTCATCATGGTCCCGGCATCGATCCCGCCCCGGAACGCGAAGGTAATCCCCTCGACCACCGCCAGGATGTTGGAGGCGACCATCACCTGGTTGGAGAGTTTCATGTGCTGGCCCCGTCCCGCCGGGCCGCAGTGGACAATGTTCCGGCCCATCTTCTCCAGGAGCGGCAGGGCGTGATCAAAGTCGGCCCGCGCGCCGCCGACCATGATCGCCAGCGTCGCGGCCTGGGCACCGCCCTGGCCGCCGGAGACCGGCGCGTCCAGGGCGCCAAGCCCCTTGGCCGCCGCCGCTGCTTGGATGCGCACGGCGAGCCTAGGCGAAGAGGTGGTCATGTCGATTAGGAGTCCCCCCGGCTTCACGCGGTCGAGGATCGCCCCGAAGTAGAGCCGCTCCACGTCGGGCGGCGCATCGACGATCGTGATCACGGCGTCGCTCGCCTCGGCCAGGGACGCCGGATCATCATGCCAAACGGCGCCACGGTGGCACAGCTCATCCGTCCTGGTGCGGGTGCGGTTGTACACATGGAGGCCGTAGCCGGCATCGAGCAGGTGGCCCGCCATCGGAGCGCCCATGTTTCCGGTCCCTATGAATCCGACATTCCGGATCGCCTTCATCATACCATTTCTCCTAACCTTGGATTCTTGGTTCATCTCGCCGCGGATTCAGGCATCGGGGTCCATCGCCCCAGGAGCCAGCGGCGTCCCCCGTCCTCCGGTCCGTCACCGACGGCGATCCCCGGGGTCGGTGCCACCGCGAGGATCTGGCCGGGCAGCGGCGTGATGAAGGCCCCGGGATTCAGACCGCGCGTCCTCAGCATCGAGGCCAGTTCCGTCACGGCATCGTCGAAGCCGTCCGGTCCGAGCTGGAAGACCTGAAAATGAGAGGCGACGCTGAGCCGGGCCTCCAGGTCCAGATGCGCCTCGACGGCCTCGGCCGGTCCCATATGGACGCTCGGACGCCTCACGCCGGCTGCATCGTCAGAGGGCAACGGCCGGAAGGGGGAGATAGGCAGGAGGGCCGCCCGGATCGGCTGAAAGCGGCGCGCGATTTCGCGAAAGTGTGGTCCGTAGGCCGTATCTCCTGCGTGGTAGAGGTTTCCCGATGGCCCCGAGACGACGAATCCCCCCCAGAGGCTCCTGTTGCGGTCCCAGAGGGTGCGGGACGAGAAATGCATGGCCGGCACCAAGGTGACGGCCACGTGCCGGGAGAGGCGGACCGACTGCCACCAGTCGAGGGCCTCCACCTCGGCAATCCCCGCCGACCGGACAAGGTCCAGGTTGCCGAGCGGCACGATCGCCCGGGACGTCCCCTTCCGGGCAAGGCGCTCCAGCGTGGGGACGTCCAGGTGATCGTAATGGTTGTGGGTGATGAGGACCGCGTCGATCGGGGGCAGATCCTCGAAACGGATGCCCGGCGCCCGGTAGCGCTTGGGGCCGGCCCAGGAGACCGGAGAGCAGCGTTCCGACCAGATGGGGTCGAGCAGGAGGTTGAGCCTGTCCATCTGGATGAGGAAGGTCGCATGGCCGACGGGGGTGATGCGGAGCGTCCCCTTCGGGACGCGGACGTCGGGAGGAGGCCCGGGTGAGAGGTCAGGGACCTGCGGCCATTCAGGCCACTCGGGCCCGAAGACCCAGCGCCAGAACCATCCCGAACCGCCCCGCCTCGGTTCCTGGCCGAGAGTCGGAGGCTGGAGGACGCCGGGGTTGAAGAAGTGGCTGCCGTTGAAGTGGTCCGAAACCGGCAGGGCCGTCCCACCGGATGGGACCGTCTCGGCGGGAGGGGCCGGCCACGCCCGCCTCAGCGGAAAGACCCCGAAACCCGCCAGCAGCAAAGAGATGACAAATGTGCGCCGTCCGATCTTCTTCATCACATGCAGCCTGCTTTTCTGTCACCTCGGCAGTCGGCTCCACCTTATCGACTGCCTTTGCCCCGGACGCCGCCCGCCGAAGGGCGGCGGATCAGCCCTCCACGGACCCTCCGGATTCATTACGACAGAGTGGTTAATATATAAAGGCGGTCCCGCCCTGTCAAGCCTCCAGAACCCACCTCTCCCGCCGTTCCGGCAGCAGAATCGCGGGACCGGTCTGGTCCCACTTCCCGGCAGAGCACTTGCCCGAGGCCCTGCCTCCCTGGAACGGTTGCGGGGATCCGTCGCGGCCGGACCTTCCCCTGTTCAGAACAAATATGTCCAAATAAGGAATGGAATGGACAGTTATGTCTATTTTTTAGATGGACTAAATTACACAACTATCGGTATTTCCTTAAAAATAAATGATGGCAAGATATTTGCTCTCTTTTGAACGATAACCTTCAAACAACCCCCATAGGAGGCGACAACATGGTTCCTTCGATCAACGCGGGCGACACGGCTTGGCTTCTGGTCTGCTGTTCCCTGGTCCTGCTCATGACCCCGGCCCTGGCCCTCTTCTACGGGGGCATGGTCCGCAGGAAGAACGTCCTGTCCACGCTGACGTTGAGCTATGTCTTCATGGCCCTGATCGGGGTCCAGTGGGTCCTCTACGGCTATTCCCTGTCTTTCGGAACGGACATCGGCGGCCTTATCGGCGGCCTGAACTTCGTGGGTTTCAGGGGGGTGGACGCCCTGCCCAACCCCGACTACGCCAAGACCGTGCCCCAGGGGCTCTTTGCCGCCTTCCAGATGATGTTCGCGGTCATTACGCCGGCCCTGATCACGGGCGCCTTCGTGGAGCGGATCCGATTCAAGAGTTTCCTCTTCTTCAGCCTCCTCTGGGCGACCCTGGTCTACGATCCCCTCTGCCACTGGGTCTGGGGAAAGGGTGGATGGCTCCGGGAGATGGGCGTGCTGGATTTCGCGGGAGGAACCGTGGTCCACATCGCCGCGGGGTTCTCGGCCCTGGCCTTCGCGATGGTGATCGGCCCGCGCAAGGGATACGGCCAATCCCCTATGGAGCCCAACAACATTCCCCTGACGGTCTTGGGGGCGGGCCTCCTCTGGGTCGGATGGTTCGGATTCAACGCCGGTTCGGCCCTGGCCGCTAACGGGGCGGCGGTGAACGCCCTGCTGACCACCAACACCTCAGCCGCAGCAGCGGGCCTGGTCTGGATGCTCCTCACGTGGCTGGACGGCCGGCCCAGCACCCTGGGGATCGCCACTGGCATGGTCGTGGGACTGGCGGCCGTGACGCCGGCCTCGGGGTTCGTGACGCCCCTGGCCGCCCTTGCGATCGGGGCCACGGCCGCCCCCCTGTCCTATTACGCCATGCGTTTCAGAGACCGCCGCCGGCTGGACGAATCCCTGGACGTCTGGGCCTGCCATGGCTTGGCCAGCACCTGGGGCATGACCGCCGCGGGCCTCTTCGCGACAACGGCCGTCAACAGCGACGGCGCCAACGGCCTCTTCTTCGGGAATCCCGCTCAACTCGGGATCCAGCTCCTGGCCGTCGCCGTCACCATCGCCTTCTCCTTCGGCATGACCTATCTCCTGGCCAAGCTCCTCGACCTGAGCATCGGCCTGCGGGTCTCCCCCATGGAGGAGGAGGTCGGTCTGGACATCAGCTCCCACGGCGAGCGGTCCTATTCATAGAACAGACGGCCCTTCGTATCGGAACACCGAAAAGGCCCTCGGGGCCATGGGGAGATTGAGACATGCTCAAGAAGATTGAAGCGATCATTCGCGAAGACAAGGTGGGCGACGTCCGGGACGCCCTGACAGAGATCGGCATCGTGGGATTGAACCTCTTCGAGGTCCGGGGCCACGGCCGCCAGGGGGGCATCCAGCTCGTCGGACGTGCCGGGACCTACCAGGTCAACATGCTGCCGAAGATCCAGCTCAACATCATCCTGAGCGACCGCAACCTGGAGGAGGCGATCGAGGCCATCCTCCGGTCGGCCCACACGGGAGCGCCGGGAGACGGGATGATCTTCGTCTACCCCGTCGAGGAAGTGATCCGCATCCGGACCCGGGAACGGGGCCAGGACGCGGTCATGTACCCCGGCGACATCGACGAGAAAAAGGGACGCGGCAAGGCTAAGGCCCCCGCCTGACCGGCAGGGCCCCTCAGGGGGACGCCCGGCGGCTGAGATTCTCCCGGTCGATGGCAAAGATCGTCTTCCACAGAACGGCCTCGATCTCCGACCTCAGTTCCAAGAAGGCGACGGCGACGGACCGCGAGTTGGGGTTGGGCATCGCCGAAGTCCGGACGACCCTGGCCTTGATCGCGTGGACGCGCCCTTCCAGCCGCAGCCTCAGATCGAGCCGGTCCATGGGTTTGGGGGCGCTCTCGCGGGCTGGCTGCCGGTAGCGGAGCCCCATCAGGGAAAGGTCGAGGACTTCGTAGCGGTTCCGGTAAATCGTCAGCTCGATCCCGCTGTCCCGGGGCGGCCGGACCCGGAAGTTCCGCCTCAGGTTGATCTCCTCTGGCCCGCCCCGGCGTTCCAGCACGACCGCAGGGACCACCTCCCCGGAAACCAGCCGGTAATCCCGGACCAGTTCGGCGATGACGGCCGCAAAACCCAACCTCCGAACGTTCCCCTCCTGCGCCGAAACAAAGGAAATCTTAACGGGCTGACCGACATGGGAGGGCTCGAGCGGCGGCGAGGTCTGGCAGAGGGTGATCCGGTCGCCTTCCACCTGGTAGACGAGGGCCCCCAGAGGCGCCCACCTCTGCGGCGGTCGGTCGAAGAAGAGATCGACGTTCATCCCTGGTTTGACGGGCATGGCCTTCCATCCTTACGGTTGGCTGTGTTCTCCGCTTTCCCGCATCCTTCCGGTTCTGGGTTCGCACGGGCCCCGAACAGCCCCCTCCCCGCTCGATTCAGGGCCGGATCAACGGCGCTCCAGGATCTCGATCCAGACGTTCTCGGGACCTCGGATGAAGGAGACCTTGAGTCCGGGTTTGGGTTGATGGGGCTCGACGACAAACTCCGCGCCCCTCCGCTTCAGTTCTGCGGCCGCCTCGTCAAGGTTGTCCACCCTGAGCCCGAAGTGGTCCAGTCCCAGGTAGCGCCCAGAGGGGCTCGCAGGAAGGTTATCATTGGGGCCGACGGGGAAAATGAAGATCCTCAGGCCGTTCAGGTCCACGTCCAGCCGGATCTTCCCGCCTTCCTGAGGGGTTTCGATGATCGTTGCGTCGAACATCTTCTGGAAATACTGCGCCACGGACCGGGGATCCTTGGTGAGGATATGCACATGGTCGAAATGGTAGACAGGTGACATGGGTTTCTCCTTAATCGATTGGCGCCGACTTCAAATGGCCAGACTCTACGAAAAGCGCCCCACGATGTCAAGGGCAACCCGGCGGCCGGAACGATAGGACCGCGGTCACACATCTCCAGTGACATACCAGACGTCACGTCCGAATACTCTCGTGAGCCAAACGCAAGTTCTTGTCATTGCAATCCATCGGCAAATGGATGGAGAGGGATGAACCCGGGGGATCAGGAAGCGCCTAGGAGAGGATTCTTGATGCTGCCTGGCGGCCGAGCGGAGACGACGCCTGCCCCAACCTTGCCCCGAAGGGTGTCGCCGCCGTTGGCCATCGATACGAAGCCGCAGCGATCGATGAGCGCCTTAACCTCCGGGGTCACGTTGCTGAAATAGGTGGGAGAGCCGATGAGTATTCCATCTGCCTCGCGCATCTTCCCGATGAGCAGATTCATGTCGTCGTCCGTCCGTGCACAACGGTTGTCCTTGTTCTCCCAACACTTCATGCACGCCAGGCACCCGACAACCTTGCGTCCACCGAGTTGGATCAGCTCCGTCTCAATCCCTTCTTTCCCGATCTCCGCAAGAACCATTTTCAGGCTCTGGGCCGTATTCCCTTCGGCTCTTGGGCTTCCATTAAAAGCAACCACTTTCATGATCAACCTCCTCTGATGATGTCAGTCAAATACCCGAAACCCTGCTTTCCCGTTTCAGGAAAGCGCCTTCCATGCTGCCGCAGTATACAGTAATGTAAAAATTTGCAAGTACGTACTTATTTGTAATATAGTACCAAAAAAGATACTATAAGCATGAATGCAGAAGGACATCTAGGAAAGGCGGGAGCGTGATAAAATTTCGAGATACCGAGTATCACTGTCATATGGAATTAACCCTGGACCTGATCGGCGGGAAATGGAAGGCCCTCATCGTGTGGCATCTGGGGGAGAACACGCTGCGGTTCAGCGATCTGAAAAGAACCATGCCCGGCATTACGCAGAAAATGCTGACCCAACAACTCAGGGAGCTGGAACGGGACGGGCTGGTCCACCGGTTTGTTTACGCGGAGGTTCCGCCGAAAGTCGAATATTCTCTTACCGAAGCCGGTAAAACGCTGCTGCCCTTTCTGACGAGTCTGTACCAATGGGGAGTCAACTATGCCAACGGAGCAGGGCCGGTGAATCGGGAGGATGCCCCCGACAAGGTCCGCCCGGTTTGAAGAAAGGCGCATGGGCGACTGTGACGCCATGTTGAGTTGCAATATTTCCTTTGACTTATATGATCCCCTTGTCTTACCCTTTTGGTTAGGGGATTTTTTTCAACAGACCCACACACGTCCTCTCAGAAAGGAGATTTAATCCATGCGACCCAACAAGTTCCGTGAACTGCTCCGCGCCGGGAAGCCGACGATGGGAACACGCGTCATGAGCCCCTGGCCAACGGTGATCGAGGTCCTGGGGCAAACCAAACAATATGACTACGTCGAGTTTCTCGCCGAGTACACTCCCTATGGCCTCCACGATCTGGACAATCTGTGCCGGGCAGCCGAACTGGCCGACGTGACGCCCATTATCAAGATCGATCAGGCCGCCAGCGAGTACGTGGCGCAACGGGCCGTGGGCTCCGGGTTCCAGGGAGTGATGTTCACCGACTGCCGCTGCGCCGAAGATGCCAGACGCTACATCCGGATGGTCCGCCCTGAAACCCCGGAGGACGGCGGCCTGTTCGGCGCTGTCCCGCGGCGCTTCACCCCCCGGTCCCAATTCGGGGGACCCGAGTATGTTCAGGCGCTCCGGGATGTGGTGGTGATCCTGATGATCGAGAAGAAGGAGGCAGTCGAGAACCTTGAGGAGATCCTGGGTGTACCGGGGATCGACATGATTCAGTGGGGACCAAGCGACTACAGCGTGAGCATCGGCAAGGCCGGACGCCGGACCGATCCCGAAATCAAGGCCACGGAGCGCAAGGTGATCGAGACCGCCCTGCGCCGGGGCGTCGCGCCGCGCGCCGAGGTCGTCAAACCGGAAGATGCCCAGTACTATCTCGACCTAGGCGTCCGGCACTTCAACCTGAACGTGGACCTTTGGATTCTGCTGCAGTGGTGGACGGACAACGGCAAGACACTCCGTGAGAAGCTGACCAAATAGGCAGCGCCCGGTCAACTATTTAAAGTAAGCAAGGAAAATCGAATGCAAAAGGGCTTCTGGAGGAAGCCCTTTTGTGTAACCACTTCTTCGCTGCTTCCCTGATGGCCAAATCAGAAAGGAGATATCCCATGACGCAGACAAAAAAAGACCCGATTCAGGTGATCCAGACCTCCAAGGCAGGCCCCCCGGTGGGTCCCTATTCTCAGGGGATCAAGGCAGGCGGCTTCATCTTCGTGGCCGGGGAAAAGGGGTTGGATCCTGTGACCAAACAGATCGTGCCTGGCGGCATCGAGGCAGAAACCCGGCGTACGCTGGAGAATATCAGGGCCATCCTTGAGGAGGCGGGTTCCGAATTGGATCTCGTCGTTCAAACGTTTGTCTTTATGACGGATCTCGGTGAATTTTCCAGGATGAACGCCGTATACGCAGAGTACTTTAAGGCAAATCCCCCAGGACGCACGACAGTGGAGGTGAAATCGCTGCCGGCAGGAGCCCGAGTGGAAATTACCGTCACGGCATTGGCCGGACAGGAGAAGTGACAGGGAGCCCTTATGCATGATTGATCCATGAAAAAGTGTTTTTCACTCCCCATCGGGCATTTCAGTGGTGTCCGAATCCGACTTAATATCTGGGCCTCTTGATCTCTTCCAAAGAGGTTCCCGAGAAATGGCGCGGGGTATGCGTCAGAAAGAACGGCCCGGCTGTACGAAAGCGCCCCCGATGTCAAGGACAACCCGGCGGGTGTCACAAATTGCCCTTGTCAGGGGGCCTTTTTCCGATATAATGGAATCGTGATATTGGTGGGACATATGCGATTTCAAAAAAGGAGGAAGGGACTATGCAGAGAGCCAGGGACATTCTGAAGGCGAAGACGGGTGAGGTGTGGTCTGTGCCGCCCAGGGCGACCGTTCTGGAGGCTCTGAAGATCATGGATGAAAAGGAGATCGGGGCCCTGATGGTCATAAGCGACAAGGGCAAGGTGGCCGGGATCGTCACCGAGAGGGACTATGCCCGGAAGATCGTCCTCAAAGGGAAGTCGTCCAAGGACACGGCCGTGGATAAGATCATGACGCCGGCCTCCAAGATGTTCACCGTCAAGCCAGACACCCCTGTCGAGGACTGCATGGTCCTGATGACCGCCAAGCGGGTGAGGCATCTGCCCGTATTCGAGGGGAACAAGTTCCTCGGGCTCGTCTCCATCGGAGACGTTGTCAAGGCAACGATATCCGAGAAGGACATGCTGATCGAGCACCTGAGCAACTACATCAGTGGGAATTACTGAGCGGCGCTGGACAGTGGGTAGGCAAACACTTTAAGGGGGGGGCAGGCCCGGGGATTTCACTTTAGGGAAGCGGCAAAGCGGTCCGCCAGTATCCGGAAGCGGGGGGCTGCGTACCGGAAAAACGCCCGGTAGGACTCGCAGAGGGCATTCTCGCCGGCGGGCGTCCGGTAGTGCTGGCAGCCGAAACGGCAGATGACGTTCCACTCGCAGGCCGCGCAGCCCGATGACGTGGCCTTTTTGCGGTCGTTGAACTCCCGCCGCCGGCGCTTGGTCATGAGCCCTGCCAGGGGGGTCTCGACCAGGTTTCCGATCTTCCAGCGGTTTTCCACGAAGAAATCGCAGGGGTAGAGATCGCCGTTGTATTCGACGACCATGTAGGAGCCACACCGGTCCCTGAAGGAGCAGATCTCCGGGACCACCCCCGCATGGACGGCCAGGATGTTCTCGAAGAGCCGGATCGAAGCGGCCGGCCGGCCTTCGTTGTACCAGGCGTCGAAGAGCGTGCAGAGGAAGTCCCGGTAGTCCTCCGCGGTGACCGAGTAGTCCCGGAGCCCCCCCGCCCCCTCCCGCTCGATGCAGGGGATGAACTGGAGCCTCGTAAGGCCGTTTTCGAGCAAGAATTCGTAGATCTCCCGGGGCCGCCGAGCCGTGGCGGCATTGACAACAGACAGGATGCCGAAGTCCACTCCCCGGTCCCGGAGGACGTCGATCCCCCGCATCGCCCGGGCAAAGCCGCCGTCGCCGTCCAGGGTGCGGCGGTAGTGGTCATGGAGCTCGACGGGGCCGTCCAGGCTCACGCCGACGAAGAACCGGTACTGCCGGAAGAAGTCGGCCCACCGCCCGTCGAGAAGCAGGCCGTTGGTCTGCAGGTTGTTGCTCACCAGTTGGCCTGGCCGGCCGTAGTGCTGCTGGTAGGCGACCACGCGCTCGAAGAAGTCGATCCCGGCCAGGAGTGGCTCGCCGCCCTGCCAGCCGAAGGATGCCGCCCCCCTGGCCAACCGCATCGCCCCGGCGATCAGGGCCTGGAGCGCACGATCGTCCATGAGGTGGGTCTTCTCGGCGCGGTAGGGGTCGCCGGGGCGCAGGTAGAAGCAGTACCGGCACCGCATGTTGCAGTCGGCGGAGACTGGCTTGACCAGGAGGCTGAGGGCGCCTTCCACGGGCCGTTTATCCTCTCGGCGCGGCGGGTTTCATGTACTTCGCCAGCCAGTCGAGGATCCGCTTCCAGGAATCTTTCGCCGCTGCTTCGTGATAGTTGGGCCCTTCCCGATGGAAGGCGTGCTTCGCCCCGGGATAGATCTTGATGTCGTAGGTCTTCCGGTGCGTCTTCAGAGCCTCCTCGAGCCTTTGGACGTCGG
>Ga0228535_1002096_pt1 | contig 21895 bp, 19 predicted proteins | sample SJ1metagenome_FD_168457 | JGI IMG/M metagenome (GOLD analysis project Ga0228535, IMG submission 168457) | Enriched culture of PCE-dechlorinating microbial communities from Ithaca, New York, USA - SJ1 | ecosystem: Engineered > Modeled > Simulated communities (microbial... > Unclassified | place... | reverse complement strand
CTTGGAAAAGAATACATCACTCAAGATCTATTGCACACTCTTGAAGCAAAACTCACAGAACCAGAGAAGAATGCTCTGTTGGTTGAAGCAAAAGAATCAACAGACTGGATATATAGGACGATCCAGTTCATGTGCATGACAGATAGGGTGAGTGATGAGAAACGTAGCGAGACTCTCGAATGATGATAGGGCTGATCTTTTCAGGAATACTGCAGATCGGATGCAATTACATGATTCAATTGTAGAGAAGGATTTTTGGGTTTGTTATATGTTGGAGTATCTCTTCCATCGATCATCATGGAAGAATGTCCTCGCATTTAAGGGCGGTACAAGTCTTTCAAAAGCTTTCCACCTCATCAATCGATTCTCCGAAGATATCGATTTGGTCTTGGATTGGCGTATGTTAGGATATCGAACATATGAACCTTGGGCCAACCGTTCAAATACGAAACAAGCAATCTTCAATAAAGAAGCGACTATTCGCACAGAGATGTTTCTTGCTGATGTTCTCTGCCCAACTATGCAATTAGAAATAAGTCGGGAACTAGGGCGGGAGGCTGACATTTGCATAGATGAAATTGAGAAACAAACAGTACGTTTTATATACCCGCATGTATGTGTACAGACTGCTATCTCTCAAGTGATACGTCTGGAGATCGGAGCCTTGGCGGCATGGAATCCTATAACCATTACCGAAATTGAATCATATGCATCCACAATGTATCCTGCAGTATTTGAACGGAAGGCTACATCCATAGTAACGGTAGCCCCAGAAAGAACATTCTGGGAAAAAGCCACAATTCTTCACCATGAAGCTCACCGACCTACTCATCTCAATCTACCGAGTCGTTATTCACGACACTATTATGATCTCTATCGAATGTCGACAACACCTGTTAAAGACACATCATTTTCCAACCTTGCCCTGCTTGCAAAGGTGGTGGATTTTAAGATGAGATTCTATCCCAGAGCCTGGGCAAACTATGAAACGGCCATTCCCAAAACACTGAAGCTGATACCTCCCAGCTATAGAATTCCTTCATTACGCGCAGATTATGAATCTATGAGAGATATGCTTTTCCAGGAAATTCCAAGTTTTGACTGCATCATGGAAGGGTTGAGCATACTTGAGATGGAAATCCATACGCTATCGTGTACGTAATCGCATGGGCTGCAAGAATCCAAGAGTCCAGGCACTAAGTTTTTATACTCGTGGAGCCATTCAACAGGCTGAATAACTCCACGGTATTCTTGCAAACCTCTCAACATTGTGCATCAATTGAGAGGAACCTTTTTGGTTACTACTCCATACTCCCTTGTGAGGTCAGACGAAATGCAATGGATCGAACGCTTGAATGAGGCACTGCTCTACATTGAAGACAACCTGGAAGGAAGTATCTCATACGAGAAGGCGGGACAGCTGGCAAACTGCTCAACCTATCACTTCCAGAGGATGTTCACCTATGTAGCAGGAATTCCGCTGGGCGAGTACATCCGCCGCAGAAGGCTCACCAAGGCAGCCCTTGCACTGCAACAGGGGCAAAAGGTCTTGGATGTAGCGCTTCTCTACGGATACGACTCTCCTACCTCTTTTACCCGTGCGTTTCAGGCTCTTCACGGCTTGACACCGTCGCAGGCGAAGAAGGAAGGGATGTCCCTGAAAGCGTTCCCCAAGATCAGCTTCAGCCTGACCATCAAAGGAGAACAAGAGATGGAGTATCGAATTGAAAGGAAAGAGGCTTTCCGCGTAGTGGGCGTTACACTCAAGCTGGAAAAGGACATGGAACAGAATATGAGAGAAGTGCCTGTATTCTGGAACAAGAAAGCACAGGACGGAACGATTGCCAGGATCTGTTCCTATATGAAACCCGGTCAGGGACTTCTCGGACTGTGTACCAACGGCGATGAGAAGGATTACTGGGTCTACACCATCGGTATCGCCATGGAAGAGGGGACACCGGAGGGCCTGGAGAGCCAGGTTGTCGATGCAGCCCTGTGGGCGATCTTCCCTGGACGCGGCCCCATGCCCCAAACCATTCAAGAGGTGGAGAGACGCATCGTCACCGACTGGCTTCCCTCCAGCGGCTATGAGTTTGCCAATGGTGTCGATATGGAAGTATACCTTGATGCCGATCCAACCAACCAGAGTTTTGAGGTTTGGATGCCGATCAAAAAGAGTAAGGAATAGCAGAAAAGACATTTCTAACTACGAGAGTCCCTGCTGTCCGGGACTCTCACACTTTTATCAATCACCGAGAAAGGTGCGATTGTCTTAAATCGACTCTCGCCAAATGATTTTTGCATCAAGTATTTTCTCGGTACGCGTAGGCTTCCCGCCCATGATGTCAATAAGCAACTTGAATGCAGTTTTCCCCAACTCATCTACTGGGTAGTTAATTGTTGAAAGACCCGGTCGAACATATTTCAACACATCAATATTATCGAAGCCCATTATACCGACATCTTGAGGAACCGATTTCCCTAAATCATGAAACAGATTGAGAACTTCCAAGGCAAATATATCGCTGGCACAAAAGAAGGCGGTTTTCCCATGCAACTCCATGGCAGATATCTCTTCACAGTACTTTTCTGTGTTGAACACCTTATGCTTTATTGAGTGTTCTTGCATAAACCGCATAAAGGTCTTATATCGCTGATCAATCTCATAGAAATTGTGTTTGTAACTGTAATCAAAATAGGGAGAGACAAAACATATTGATTCGTAGCCCCTCCGAACTATCTCTTCCAATGTATCATTTACAACTTCGCAGTTGTTCAGACCAACAAAAGGAATCTCCTCAGCCCCCTTCGGTCCCTGCACCCTGTTGGAGAGAAGGACAATCGGTTTATCGATGGAACGAAGATAGGAATAGAAATCTGCTCCTGTGTTTGTAGCAAAAAGCAGGATTCCGTCAACGTTGCGTTGCAGCATATGTTCAATGATTTCTTTCTCTCGCTTTGTATCTCTCAGTGATATTGCTAACTGAATATAGTAATCATGCTCCCAAGCTATTTGCTGAATGGTATCAACTAAAAGAGAGAAAAATCGGTTATTCAAATCATGTACAATCACACCAATTTCATATGTCTTTCCACTCTGCAGGCTCTGCGCAACCCGATCTGGTTTATAGCCGTTCTGCTTAGCTACCTCTAAAACACGCTCACGTGTATTCTTGCTGATACCTGGTTTATTGTTGATGGCACGATCAATGGTTCCTATCGAAACTTCACAGAGTCTCGCCAAATCTTTGATAGTAACCTTCGAGCGCCTCAAATCACTCATATGACACCTCAATTATGTCCCAGAGAGAAACTCCGTCCAAATCGATTGAAACAAGAGAGCCTTTCTGATCCCACAATAAATGATTCTTCTCATAAATTGAAGTAACAGCTCTCACTTTTCTTTCTAAGCGGAGTTCAATACGAATGTTTCCAACTCTCTCCTTCTCTTCCATGTAGACATAAGGGCGTTCGAAGTTCCCTTGCATGGTATCTAAAAGCCCACAACTCAGACTGCTATCACATCCAGGTACCATGAGGTGGATGTACACTCGCCTGTTTTCAGTATGCAGATACACTTCTGATGCAACTCGTTTTGGAGCAATCAGATTGAACTGAGGATTGGGTTTATGGGTAAAAATTTCTTGTAGAACCAGTTGCCGTATTCCTATGCTTGGTTGCTTGGCATAGCTGCGGGCGAGCATCTGATTAAAAAGGATGATCTTTCCTGAACCGATTGGAAGTGTTATGAATACAGGAAATTCTGACTCTTCATAGGGAGAAGGAAGGTTGTTGTGATAGAACTCATTCGAGCTGGTTTCGACAATCGGATTGACAACCCTCATACTGGAGTTGCAGGGTTGCATCACAGCAGCATAGTGCTCAAATCGACCCCTCACCAACAGATATTCATGGCTTTTCTGAATGTAAGAAACCGAGTAATCACTACAGCCATAATGCTGCAAACCAAAATCCTGCAACCTTGGTGAAAGAGCTGTCAGACCGCAAGATACAAGGAGGCCACCTTGCTCGGCATACTCGAGCAGTGTCTCGATGGCTGTCTGACTCAGATGTGATACACACGGCAGGAAAATTACTTTGTAGTTATTAAGTTGCTCTACTGATGCGTCCTCATCGAAGACAAAATCAACAGGAATGTGAGCATCACGGAAGAGTTTATACGAACCAACAATATCCTTGATGAAAGCTGCTTGATCCTCGTGTGTCTTGGTCTCCTGACTATGGTAGACAGCAGCATAGCACAGCCGCTCTCCTTCTCGTGTATGGCCGTACTGTTGCACTGTCTGAAAAATCATTCTCAAGTCGTTTTCATAGAGGACAGTGTCAAATGTTCCATTAAAATAGGGTTCATCATCGAGGGTGATGGTGCCCCCATGAGAGAAGACCGTCATGCATTCAAAAAACAATTGATCAAACGGCTTTCTCGTAAAATCCCACGTATTCACAAATCTCCCGATGAGAGCCTCGAAGGGTCTTTGACGGGCAACTCCTCGGAGAAATCTGGAAAAGAATTCCGGAGACTCCAACCCTGTCCAATCGGTATAGGCCTCTCCGGTAACCACATCCGCTTCTCTTTGTGCCCCGATAGCCCTGCTTCCCATGGTAAGTGGTGAATATGGATATCCCCAGTAGTTATTCAGAATTTTCAAATTACTTCTCGTCCTATGGAGGAGCTGGTATACCTCTCGATAAAATTCTTCTACATAGTCGAATCTGAAATTCAGGAAGTCACTGTCTTTTCTCTCCAGCCCCTGCGGCAACAACTCCTTGATAGTGGTAGAAAATGGGGAATCTGCATATTTCTTTTGACAGTGTTCACAATAACACCTGCCCGAGCCAATGATAGTCATATCAATCCAGAAACCATCCACTTCGGTCTCACGTGCAATCTCCTGTAGCTGGGCCAGTACATAGGCACGAAAAGGGCTGTTGATGCATAAGGTCTTCCATCGGAATTCTTCAGAGTCATGATTTCCCGCATAATCCACCGTAAGCCATTCAGGATGTAATTTTGCCTGCAGCTCGTCCCATGCAACCGAGTAGTATGCAAGTACCTCTTTACCTGCAGCATGCAACCTTGTCGTCATTTCCCGAAGAAAATCCAAAGAACCGAGACCTGTATGCTTATGACCTATATGGGTGTCATAATATGCGTTGCCATATTGACACTTAGCATACAGAATTACCGATTCAGCAGCACAATTAATCAGTGTCTTGGCAAGAAGATCAACATCAAAACAAGTTGCAACTTGCTTGTCATCCCACTGTGGAAGATGCATATCAAAAAAAATCCTGGTTTTCAGTTCAGCGTGAGAGGTACGTTTGGTGTTCATGCATTATCCTTTGATTCCTGTCGATGTGATGCCTGCGACATAGTATTTTTGGAGAAAGAGGAAAACGAAAATAATCGGGACTGTGGCTATGAGCATTCCGGCATAAAGAACCCCAAAGTCATTGAAGTACAAACCTGAATAGATATAGTTCACTGCAACCTGCAAAAGCATCTTTGACTCAGATGAGATGAAAGTGACAGGTACAAGAAAACTATCCCATTGTTGCAGGAATATCTGCAGACCGAGTGTTGTCAGTGCGGCCTTGGAAAGTGGCAACATGATTTTTGAAAAAATGGTGAGCCGGGAGCACCCGTCCAAATAGGCTGCCTCTTCCAATTCTTTGGGAATTCCAAGGAAGAACTGTCTCATGAAGAAGATTCCAAAAGCATTCGCGCTGAACGGTATGATTAGCGAAGCAAGCTTGTTCATCATTCCCATTTGATAAATCTGGCGGTATAAAGGAATGATTAAAATTTCCACAGGAATCGCCAACGTTCCCAAAATGATAAAAAAGATTAGATCCCGTCCAGGGAATTTGATTTTTGCAAAGGCATATGCTGCTAAGGCATTAATTGCAAGGTTCAACGTCGTCACGCTGAGACTGACAAATATTGTCAAGAGAAACACCCTAGGCACATCAACCATCGCAAACAACTTCAAGAAATTCATCATCGTAGGCTTTTCTGGCAGGAATGTATGCATCGAAAGACCGTGTATACGCACAATTTCTTGGTTGCTCCTGAATGCAAGAGAGAAGCCCCAGACAACAGGAATAATCGTAATGAGTAACAACAACGCTAACACAATCAGCCTGAGAACCCGAATTGCTCCTTCTCCCTGCAATCCATGCCGCAGCTTTCCGGGTTTTGAAAATTTGGTACGTGCATCAGCGTTCATTTCTTTCACCTACCTTGATTTGAACAGTTCCTACAATCATGAGAAAAACAAGGACAGTAACCATGATGGAAGAAGCATACCCGACATCTCCAAACCGAAAAGCCATTCTCCAGGCATAGTGCACCAACAAGTCCGTCGAGCCTCGCGGTCCCCCGCTGGTCATGACAAAGACAGGAGTGAACACCTTCACCACCGAGTCCATAGTCGTGATGAGCAGTATGAACAAAATCGTTCTACGCAACATGGGTACGGTAACACTCCACAGTTTCCTAAGAGAACTTGCCCCATCAATTTCTGCCGATTCATAGAGCTCCTTGGGAACCTCATTCATGCCTGCTATGAAGATCATCATGAAATATGGCCAACTCTTCCATATGCAGGTAATCGTCAAGGCGTACAGGGCTTGGGAAGGATTATTGAGAAAACCCTGTCGTTTCCCATGCATGGCAGTAATGAGAGCATTGATGAGTCCATAGTCATGGTTATAGAGCCCTTGCCAGAGATAGCCGACCACCACGAATGAGATAATTACAGGAATGAAAAAAATTGTACGAATAGCTGATGATGCTTTTCGGCTGCCTTGTACGATCAAGGCTCCAATGAAGGCAACCAGGGTTTGGAATACTACTACCATGACCATGAACCGTAATGTAACCGTGAAAGAACGGAAAAATTCCCTGCTCAAAAAAAGAGAAGCATAATTATCCAATCCGGAAAAAACAATCTTTCCCATGATATTCGCATCAAAGAAACTGAGATACACCAGTCGGATTGCTGGGACTAGGACGAACAGACCAATAATGATGAGGGATGGAGCAATGAAGGCATACCCATCAATGGTATCCCGCTTGGATTTAATCAAGTATTTATTTCTCATCTCTTGCGTCCTCCCCTTCATACATCACAATCCAGACAAACATCCAGGACGAGCTTTGAGTCATCAAACCCAGACTCGCCCCGGCATTGCTCGATAAACAGTTATTTCAGTGCTGAATTCATTTTAGCAACAGCTTCGTTAAATGCAACATCAACAGATTCTCCAAATGCTACACTATTGAAAGCATCCATCAAGGCTTCTGAAATCTTCGGATACACAGGAGTTACCGGCCTGCTCTTGGCAGTGTGGATCAGCTGGTCCTTGATGATGTCATACGGGGATTTGGACATATCGGAGATTGCCAGAGTGGACTCTCTTGCAGGCAGGTTACCGGTGTTGCTGCAGTAAATATAGGAGCCTTCAGTATCAGTAATCGCAGAGATTACTTCCCAAGCAAGGTCTTTGTTCTTGCTCTGGCGTGTAATCGCCAGATTCCAACTTCCTGAGTTACTGGCTTCCTTTATTCCCTTCGGAAGAGGCATTGCTCCCCATTTTCCATTATAGAATTCCGGGAAATTGTTCTGCCAGGTTCCTACCATCCAAGGCCCGTTGATATACATAGCTGCACGACCTGATGCAAGCGGATTGTTCATGCTGATGGACGGGGAAACCTCATACTTATTGAACAAGTCTGCATAGAACTGCAAAGCTGCTTTGCTTTCAGGACTATTGAAATAGCCATCCACTGTCTTGCCGTCAGGACTGATAATATCTGCACCAAACCACCAAGTCCAGAGCATCTGGGTAAAGGTCATACCCTCGTTTCTGTTGTCAACAGAGAACATTTGAGGAAAGAGTCCATACACTTCCACATTGCCGGACTTGTCACGCTTGGTCAGTTTTATCGCTGCTTGCAGTAATTCATCCAGAGTCCATGCGTCTGCATACTTAGTCGGGGCAACGATACCTGCCTCCCTAAACATCTCACGATTGTAATAGAGAACACAGTTAGCTTCATTCAAAGGACTTGCCCAGATTTTTCCATCCCATTGCATGGCGGACTGAGCCGAGCCAACCAAATCATTGAAGTCATCACGATCCCAATATGAGTCGAGGCTTTCCAGAGCATTCATCTCAGCATAGTAACCGATGTTTGGAGCATCGATGCAAATGATGTCACCCACTTCTCCTCCAGCAATCATCATCCGAATCTTGTTCTCATACTGGTTTTGGGGAACCATGCGAAGTTCGACTTTGTCAGCAAGACCTTTTTTCTCCAATGCTTCCATCCAATATTCTGGAAAAAGATCCGAGAAAGTCTCGATGATAATCTTGTCGGATGATCCGACTTCCGTCTTTCCTTGTGCAAACAGACCTGTGAAGCTACAAGCCATCACTATCAGCAGCACGAGTGATACCACAACACGTCTTTTCTCTTTCATAGCATATTCTCCTTTTGCTTTATCACGAACATACCTTCCAAGATAGATTTCCCTTTGCATATAATCCTTTGATAAGTATCTCCGTGAACGTTTACAACAGTACCGTGAACGTTCACGATTGTCAAGAATAATATTTATTCATTTCAACCTTGCATTGAGAGCCTATAGTGCTATGCTACCACTATGTTATTATCCAATACCCGTTACCTTGGAAGCGATTTCGCACTCCATCAGGCAGACATCAGAATCGAGGGATCACTCATTGTCGCCATTGAGAAAAACCTCAAGCCACTTACAGGTGAAGAAGCCATTGATTGCTCCTCCCACCTCATCTATCCAGCCCTCGCCGACTGTCATACCCACACCCCCGACACCCTCTTTCGAGGGCTTTTCAGTGACAAACCGCTTCACGCCTGGTGTGACGACACCACCCAAGGCAGGCTGCAGCAACAGCTCTTTGACTATACCGACCAAGCTGTTTCCACCTCCGACTTTCATATCCTTGTCCTCTATGCCTACCTGCAGTACCTCAAAGCCGGAGTTGCCTGCATTGTAGAAACCGGGCAAGCCGATGAGAGCAGCCAAGCCTTGGAGGAGTGCGCCAGCAGAATCGGCATCAAGGCCTTGGTTGATTGGTATGACGAAGTACCAACCCAAGAAACAGCAACAACAGGCCTTATGCGCGGCACCCACCTTCCCGAGGAAGAGGACCTTGAACAGGACAGCCTTGCAGAAGCGATCGAACGGGTACAGAGGACCGGTTGGCCTTTGATGACCCACTGCCTCGAGACCGAGTTCAGACGAAAGGAGACTCTCCGAAAGTTCAGCCTCTCTACCGTCGAATTACTTGCCTTGCACAGCCTGCTCAATGAACAGACCATTCTCTTTCACTGCATTGAAACCACAGACAAAGACCGTGTCCTGCTTGCCTCAAGCAAGGTCCTGCTCGTCCATTGCCCGATTTCCAACCGAATCTCAGGCGCCCATGAGATGGCCCTCAGCGATCTGCTGGATAAAGGAGCCCGCATAGGACTTGGGACTGACTTTCTAAGCCATGATATCTGGGAAGTCATGAGAACCACGTATGCTGAGCTCAAACAGAGCAACAGGGCCGAACACTATGATGCAAAGACAGTCTGGAAACTTGCCACAACCTCTCCCTGCCCTGCCCTCTACAACGGCCGGATCGAAGTAGGCAAGCGTGCCGACCTAGTGTTTGTACGCAATGTGCTGGAACTTTCACCACTTGTGCAAACCCAAGGATTCTCCAATGTAGCCTATAATACCTTGATGCATACCAGGGCCGACTTCATCGATTCGGTGATGGTCGACGGGAAGTTTGTGATTGAGGATGGAACGTGTACCACGGTCGATGAGGCAGATCTACACAAAGCCTATACCGAAATTCTTCAGCGGGTATACGGCTCACAGCTCGCCTAGGGCTTGCAGGGCAAGTTCCAGCGAACGGACTCTTCGTGCCAGCAATGTGGCTTGACTGCTGCCGGGTTTGAACTTGACAGCCATGGCATGGAGTGAAGGAAACAGGCTTGCCAGGATTTCCTTGGCATCGACGGTCTCCTGCCCTGAATACGGGTAGGCTTGGTTTTCCCACACAGCCTGCAGAGCGGCAAGACCAATCCTGAGAGCTTTCAGCCTCTTTGAAACAACGATGGTTGAAGAGCCGTTTTGCTCTACGCTGGTGAGAGCTTTTTCCAATTTACGGATGCTTGAGTCAAGCGAGGCAATCGATTGACTGCGTACTGTGTCGGCAACAGGTTCCATTTCTTTTCCCCCGGTACCTCGATACTAGCTCAGAGCTTAGGTGTATGTGAAGAACTTCAATGAGCTTACAGTTATTTATACTATACACTTTGACATTTTCTGTATTTATGTTAAATTAAGCCCAAGGACTTGCACGTCCCCAAGGAACAGCAATGAAATCAGCATCTCTCTCAACCATAGTGAACCGCATAAAAGAGGAAGTACAAGCTTGCAAAGCCTACCTTCCCATCGAGCGGACAATCCAGCGGATTCTCGGATCAAGAACCACCTGGCCTACATTGAAAATCGGTGACCTGGTCGCCCCCACTCCCATCGTCCAAGGCGGCATGGGTGTCGGCATCTCTCTCTCCTCCCTTGCCGGTGCCGTTGCGAACAACGGGGGCATCGGGGTAATTGCCGCAAACGGCATCGGGTTGTTGGAACCCGACTACTATGAGGATGGCCAGGCAGCAAACCTGAGGGCCTTCAGGCGCGAGATCCGCAAAGCCCGACAGCTGAGCTCGGGGGCCATCGGAGTCAACATCATGGTCGCAGTCAATGATTTCCACCAGTTGCTGGACGTAGCAATTGAAGAGAAGGTGGATATCGTCTTCATGGGAGCAGGACTTCCGATCAAGAACATGCCAGTCGAGGCACTGCGAAAGGCCAATGTGAAAGTAGCCCCGATCGTCAGCTCGGCCCGTGCAGTCGACATGATCTTCCGCATGTGGACCAAACTCTATAATGACATGCCCGACGCCGTGGTATTCGAAGGCCCCAAGGCCGGGGGGCACCTGGGATTCAGCGAAGAACAGCTTGATGATCCAGCCTTCCAATTGGAAGCAATTGTACCCCAGATTGTCGAAGCACTCAAACCCTTCGAAGAGAGCAAGGGCTGCAAGATCCCCCTGATCGCAGGTGGTGGAGTCTACAGCGGCAGGGATGTGTACAAGGTTCTCAGCCTCGGTGCATCGGCTGTCCAAATGGCCACACGCTTTGTTGCAACCGATGAATGCGACGCAGACAGACGATTCAAAGAGGCGTACGTCAATTGCACCAAAGAGCAGATAGGCCTGATCAAGAGCCCGGTGGGAATGCCGGGAAGGGCAATCCGCAATACCTTCATCACCGACAGCGAGGAGGGCAAGCGCCCGTCGTTCAAGTGTGCATGGAAGTGCCTCTCCTCCTGCAAAGCCCAAGAAGCAAACTATTGCATCTCCATCGCACTCAACAACGCCCGCAGAGGCCTTTTGCAGAGCGGGTTTGTATTCGTAGGCACCAATGGGTACCGGGTCAAGAAGATAGTTCCGGTACAATCTTTGGTTGCAGAACTTGAACGAGGCTACCAAAACGCCGTACGGGTAAATCTCGAACGGGTGCTTGCCAAGCTGTCCACATTGAAAGCGGAGTATGCAAAGGCGGAGAACCAGGTGAAAGATCTTGCAAGACGGTACGAAGAGGCCTTGCTTGCCTTCCCGCTTAAATCCGAGATGGTGAAAGCGATAAGAGCCCAATATAATCGTGCAGCTCAGCAGGTGGAGAACCTGAAGCTCAGGATGACCGAGACGCTTGCCACCACCTCGCTTCTCATCTCCTAAAGCAGTTTTTTCGCCCCGTTGTAGGCTTCCTGGACATGGATGACCAAGGCTCCATGTCCGGGATGCTGAGCTGGATTGAACGCCTTCATGAAGGCGAAATACGGGCCCTCGGTGTGGTAGCTGACTTTACCCTTGAGTTGGTACGACGTTCTGTCCTTGGTCAGAAACAGAACGCTTGCAGGCGTACCAGCTGCTATGTTCTGCTTGGTCTTGGCAAAATAGTTGTCCGCCACAACCACCGCTTCTCCGTTATACATATCAGCACAGGTTGCCCATATGCTGTTGGGCATTCCATCCAACGACACCGTGGTGAGTACAACGGCTTTCTCCCGTTCCTTCCAACCATCGAGAATTTCTTTTGGCAGCATGATCTCTCCTCCAATCCAGACAAGTGTACACCTCTGAGAGGGTGAACCCCAGCCTTCTTGAGCAAGATTACGCAATTCTATAGCATCATTGCATAGGAGTTGCCATGCACAATGTACCGTACAGACACTTCCTCAAGGATGTCCTTATCTGTTCACTTGGTGCCTATGGAGGGCCGGAGGCTCATTTTGGTGTGTTTCTCGACCACTTGGTGAGCAAGAAACACTATCTGAGCGAAGAAGAGCTGGTTGAACTGCTTGCCTTGACCAGCATTCTGCCCGGACCTACCAGCACCCAGACCATTACCGCAGTCGGCTACCGGATGGGAGGCCCCCTACTGGCCTTCCTCACCCTGCTCGTCTGGGCCCTTCCCCCGGTTCTGGTGATGACCACCCTCTCCTTCCTCTATCAGTTTCTCAAGGACCATCAAATCTCGGAGGATATCCTGCGCTTTATCGGCCCCATGGCAGTCGGGTTCATTTTCCTCGCTGCATTCAGAATCGGCAAGAAAGTACTTACCGATGGGCTGACCATTGCGCTCTTTCTCTTTGGAGCGCTGACCACCTATTTCATTCGCTCTCCCTGGATTTTCCCCACTGTGTTGCTGATGGGGGGATCAGTCTCCATTCTCTCGAGCAACGAAAAGAACCTGTTCAACAGAATCACCATACGGGCACCGTACAGGTATCTGGTACTCTTCGCCCTCTTCGTTCTGGGCACCCTGCTGCTTTCTCTAATCACCCACAATCTTCTGGTCACCCTCTTTGAGGCCTTCTACCGCTATGGCTATCTGGTTTTCGGAGGCGGACAGGTGGTGGTGCCGGTCATGATTGCAGAATTAGTGGAGACCAGAGCATATATGACGAACGAGGAGTTCTTAACCGGATACGGCCTGGTACAGGGACTTCCAGGTCCCATGTTCAGCTTCAGCGCCTATGCCGGAGGCATGGCTGCAAGAGGTGAGGGTGCTTTCATCCAGGTCCTCGCATCCCTTCTTTCAGGTGTGGGAATTTTCCTGCCTGGTACGCTGCTCATTTTCTTCATCTACCCTGTCTGGGAGGAACTCAAGCAGATACAGGCGGTGAAGGTATCGCTGAAGGGTATCAATGCGGTTGCCGGCGGTCTTATTACGGCGGCGGCAATCCTGCTGCTGCAAAAGAGCGGGATCACAGGAGAGCACCTGACGGTGGCGGGCCTTACCATCGTGGTGCTTGCAACAAAGAAAATACCCGCCCCCTTGGTCGTACTAGCCGTCCTGGTTGCGGGTATTTTCTTGTAAGCATATCGCGAGATGCCTATTGCCAATCTACGGCAATAGGCTCTTTGTCACTATCAAGTTTCCTCATAGGATAGATTTCTGAGTAGGAAGGATAATCATCAGTATCGACTTTGTCCTCTCGTTGAAGCCCCCAATCTGTGGCATATATATATGCCCTGCTTGAACTTTCTTCTGTAGAACTCCATGATCTGAAAAGGTAGTCCTCATCCCAAGCCTTTAAGTGATAGGCTGCTTGAGCCAATTCCCCAGAGGAAGGTAAATACCAACCTTTATCCCCTCCATCAAATTCCAGGCATTGCTTGGCAGCACTGTCTGTATGGCCACTCTGCCTAATTATTGCAAGGCTGTTGGCATCCCCTACCCCGATATTGGAAGAAGTTCCAACTAAAGAATTCGAGACATTGCTCCAGGGAATCCTTACAGCAGGAATTGCACTATTCGATAGCTCCAAATATCGCCACCCATCTGTTGCATAGTTGGGGTTTTCGTAAAAGATGTTTCCATCCGATGTACTCTCGATTGGAAAGGGATTCTCCCATTGCGCGTACAATTGAACATCTTCCTGATCAGTATACCATTCTCCAGGATTGTACAATATGCCGGTTCCATCAGCTCCTGTATTCCAACCAGTGAAGATTTTCCCGGTTTTTACAAATGGATCAGAGGTTGAATACGTTCCTCCATTGTTTGAAATCTGACCTCCATTCAAAAGGTTAAGTGAAAATACAGGTCCAGTACCACCAGTAGAGTCATTGCCATCATAGGAGACAACATATGCAGGAACATCGAGCAGCTTTCTCAATTTGAATTCTGCTACAATATCATAGGTTCCCAGGAGAACTTGATCTGAACTTCTGTCAGCAGGCGAGGAGAAGACCTCTACGTCTACCATTTCTATCGTTCCGGAGAATGAATGTGTCCCTATTTGCAAATCGGAGATAGTGACTTCATACGTGAGTTGTTGTGGATAATTCAGTAGGTGAAGATTAGGGCAATTGAATCTGATCAAATCACTGCCATACTCAAGATTTCCAGACATATAGAACACTCTTGATGCTCGATCCTGTGAAAGAAAATCGTCTGCTCCCACCGTAGTAGTTTTTGCACCGTTTGGAATATTGGGGAAGAACATCCCCAACATATCTGGATAATACATATCATCAGGATGATATACTTCTGTAGTAGCCGTAATATAAGATGTATCTATAAATTTTGTTGGGGACTCAACCTTAATCACCAAGGGTTCACCAGTGGTAATTACCCCAGGGCCAAAGTACTCGGACACATCCCCCTGCATCCCTTTATCAAACGTCTTCTGAATGGTCTGAGGAACTGTGGTTGCGTCTCGGGCAGTCAGGGTGATGGTTATATATCCATGCTCATCGGAAGCTAGGGGCTCACCGGTGTCCGAATTATCGGAACCACTGCCAGCGTTATCAGGTCCTCCATTCGAATTGGAATTGTCTGTTGGCGGGTTCGTAGATGGCGCTGGAATACTATCACCATCACATGCCACAAAAACAAAAGCAAAACAGAACAGTAAGACAGCTATAGAACGCTTCATTGATATACCTCCATTCGAATCAAAGCAACCGTCGATATATTTTGGGATTTGGAGGTTTAACAATAGAGCAGACAACTAATCCCAAGTAATTAATGATCTTTGTGTAGAACTAGTTGTTGAAGATTATGTGAGGGAATTGTACAACCAGAGAACATCCTTGTCAAATTTTATCGTCTTATAGCTATAAAAATACCCGCCCCCTTGGTCGTACTAGCCGTCCTGGTTGCGGGTATTGTGTTTTGATACGTTTGGTTATTTGAATGACTTCTGGTAGATACTCAGGCAATCCTCATCGGTCAGCGTCATGGGATCGACACCAAAGAGGCCTCCCATGTTCTCCCGGGCGTTTTTCACCATTGCATCAAGCTCTGTTTCCTTGATCCCATAGTCGCTCATCTTCAGCTCATCCACAGCGCAGGCCTTTTGCAGGTCGACAAGGGCATGCACGAAGTCCATCGCTTGGGTGGCATCACTTTTTCCCAAGGCCTTCGCCATGGCAATCATCCGCTCGTCGGCGATGTGGTGATCAGCGATGTGGGTGTAGTAGGCTTTGCTGATCATAATCAAGCCCGCCCCGTGGGGAAGCTCGGGGTGAAACGCACTCATAGCATGCTCAAGCGAATGCTCGCTGATACACCCGCTGAAGGTTTCCACCATGCCGGCCAGGGTGTTGGCCATGGCCATATCCTCGCGTGCCTTCAGATTCTTGCCATTCTTCACCGCCTCAGGCAGGCTCTTACCGATGAGCCTGATCGCCTCAAGGCTGTACTGGTCGCTGAAGGTATTGGCAATTTTGTTCAGATACCCTTCGGTGCTGTGGAACAGGGCATCGAAGCCTTGGTAGGCGGTGAGGTGAGGAGGAACCGAGACCATCAGGGTGGGATCGACGATGCTGAGCACAGGGAAGGTATCGTCATTACCGTACCCGATTTTCTCGTTGGTCTCCTCCTTGGTGATGACAAGCCAGGGATCGGCTTCGGTGCCTGTGCCGGCAGTGGTGGTGATGGCAACAATGGGAAGAGGCTTTTTGGTCATCGGCCTTCCTTTGCCGCTGCCGCCATGGATATAGTCCCAGAGATTGCCTTCATTGGTTGCCACAATGGCTATGGCTTTTGCCGAGTCGATGACCGAGCCTCCGCCGAGGCCGATGACAAAGTCACAGCCCTTCTCTCTTGCAAGCTGGGCCCCTTCTGTAACATGGGTAAGGATGGGATTGGGAAGAATCTTGTCATAAATCTCATACGAGACCTTTGCTGCATCGAGTTGTTTCTCAACTTGTTCAAGGTATCCAAACGAACGGGTGGATTTCCCGCTGGAAATAACGATCAAGGCTCGTTTTCCGGGAAGCTTCTGCTCTGAAAGCTTTTGAAGCGAATGTGAGCCGAATATGATTCTGGTTGGAAGATAAAATGTACTGTGCATTGCTGCCTCCTATCTCCTTTCAAAGTACTCAGAAGCGAAGATACAGGCAAGAGCGGAAAAACCCTGCTCTCAGTGATTAATTACTTGGTTGTCATACCGCTGCTTGGCAAGCCTCCCTACGGTTAAAGAGGAGTGTCGCTACACAGCAGATTGCGGATTCTTCGGCTCTCTGCAGGGTCTTCCCGATCTCTCTGGCCTGAAGCGGGCATGTGTACCAAAGGCCCCTTGTAATAGATTGCATCCAGAGCACTGCGGACAGCAGACCAATCGAGAGCTCCAAGACCCACCATCTTCTGGTTGTTCTCCCGCACATGCAGGCAGTGCAGGTAGATGCCGGCCTCTAGGATTGCGGCCTTCATGTCGTCCTCTTCAAGGTTCATCTCAAAGGTATCGAGATCGATGCCGCAGTTCGGGTGATTGACTGCATGCACATACGAGAGAGCATCACCGGCTGTAGGAATGAGGAAATGTTCATACCGGTTGACCGGCCTGATGTTCAATACCACATCCTCATCCTGGGCAAGCGGAGTAAGCGATCTCAGACTCTTTACGCTCTGTTCGAGTAGTTTCTGCCTATCGTGCTGCATTTCTCGGTTCCCGGGAAAGCTTGTGTACAGCGGACCGTTGAGGCTTCCGCCGCCCATCTCCCCGATGGTTCGGATAAGATCCTGAAATTGGGAGAGGGCATGCCTGCGCACATCCTCGTCAAGAGAGGATAAGTCGTACTCGGATGGAGGGACAATACTGTAGGATATATCTATCTGGTGGTTTCTCGCCTCAAAGCCGAGGCGCTTACGCCCCCACGGGCTCATCTGTTGCATGATGATCCCATCCACTTCGAGTTGATCGTATAGCAGATGCTTGGCCTTCTGGACCAAGGAAGCGATATCCGCTTCGGCCGGAGAAGCCCATCTGGTGTAGTGTATGCCGACTATTCTCATACCGCTACCACCCTTTTGTATAGTATACCAGAGGGTGGTGACGGACGCCAGCCTTTGGCTACCATGGAGATAACGACTACTACAACAATGAACACCTATGCTATATTCAGGCGCATGAATACCTCACTTGATTGTCTCCCATGTTTTTTCAAGCAAGTCCTGGAAGCGGGAAGAATGCTGGGCTTACCTCCGGCATCGATAAAGCACATCATGGATGAGATAGGCGATGAGCTCAAACACTTCCCCTTGGAAATGAGCCCACCTGAAATGGCATATCATATGCAACGCCTGTTTGCAGAGCATTCCGGTAAGGAAGACCCTTATCTCGATGTAAAAATGTTGAGCAACAATGAAGCGCTTGCAGTAATCGATGACCTGCGGGCCATGATTAAGGAATCACAGACTCCCTTGAAAACTGCAGTGCAACTGGCCTGTGCAGGAAACATCATCGATTACGGAGCGTTTCCCAGCGGTATCGACGTACAAGTGGAAATCACCAGGATTCTGCAACAACAAGGCATGAGCACGGTTGCAGACTCCCCCCTATTCGAATTCACCGCTTTTCATGAAGCGCTCAAGAAAGCAAAGCGGGTGATGTATATCGCCGACAATGCCGGAGAAATCGTCTTCGACCGGGTCCTGCTGGAAACCATTGCATCCATGTTCCCCGAAATTGAACTGTACTTGGTCACCAGAGGGTATCCCATACTCAATGACGTACTGCCCGAAGATGCCATTGAATGCGGACTCGACTCTGTTGCAACAATCATTTCCAGTGGAAGCAAGACCCCGGGCTTGGTGCTCTCCCAAGCCGATCCGGCTTTTCTACAATTGTATCGGGAAGCGGATATGGTCATCAGCAAGGGACAAGGCAACTTTGAAGCACTCTCTGATGAGCAAGGGCCGATCTTCTTCCTCTTCATCATCAAATGCGAAGTGATCATGCAGCATGTCGGCGGGGCCATGCGCGATTTGGTACTCAAGCACAACTATACATAAGTTTCAGTCATCACCCCTTGACCGCTCCCATGGTAAGGCCCTTGACCACGTACTTCTGGAAGAACATCGTAAGAATGATTGCCGGTGCCATGATGGTCACTGCCGCTGCCATCACAGCCCCCCAGTCAACCTCGACGTAGGAGAGAAAGTTGTAGACGGCGATGGGAAGGGTGCGCGTCTTCTGCTGACTCAGGACCTGGCTGAACATAAAGTTGTTCCAACTGAAGATGAAGCTAAGCGTAGTAGCAGTAACAACACCCGGGCCGGAGAGTGGAAGCAGGATTTTTAGAAATGCCGACTGCTGGGTAAGACCGTCAACCATGGCGGCTTCCTCCAATTCCCTGGGTACCGAGTCGAAGTACGGGGACATGACCCAGACAACGAGCGGCAAGGCGATGAGCATGTGGCTGAGAATCAAGGCAATGTAGCTGTCCATCAACCTAAGTCTCGAGAATACGATATACCAAGGCATCAAAAATGAGATACCCGGCATCAGGCGGGCGACCAGAATGAAGACCGAAAGCTTCTTCTGCTTGTAGCGGGCGATGGAATAGGCAGCCGGAAGGCCGAGCAGGAGGGAGAAGAAAACACTGACAGTGGAGACGATCAGGGAGTTCTGCATGTACTGCAGAAAGTTCTGCTCGACGAACACCCGGTTATAGTTCTGCATCACCGGCTTGAAGACGAACTTCGGAGGCCAGCTGATGATATCCACTTGTGTCTTGAACGAGCTCATCAGCATCCAAATGAAAGGGAAAAGTATCGGGATGATGATCAAAGCCAGAACGATGCCGTACAAAACGGTTGTTATGCGTTTCTCTTTCATACTCTCTCCTCCCCTACAACTCAAAGGCTCGACGCAGCCGCATGACCAAGAGGCTGAAGAGCAGGACGATGATGAAGAGGAAGACAAGCATTACTGCACTCTGTCCCATCCTGAAATATTCAAAACTGTACTTGAAGGCAAGCACATTGAGGTTCTCCGAAGCATAACCGGGCCCTCCCCCAGTCATCGAATAGATGATGTCGTAGGTCTTGAGGGCATCGATGGCCCTAAGGATAACGGCTGTAAGGATGGTGGGCATCAACATGGGAAGGGTGATGTGAAACAACACTTGACGAGCACTGGCCCCATCCACCATGGCCGATTCATACGGCTCGGAGGAAAGACCCGCAAGACCGGCAAGCACGATGATGGTGATCATCGGGGTCCATTGCCAGATATCAACAATAATCAGCGACGGCATTACCGACTTTGCATCACTGACCCAGCCGCTTTGGGGAAGTTTGAGTACGCTCAAAACATAGTTGAGAATACCAATGGTCGGGTCATAAAACAGGTTCCACACAATGCCGATCGCAACCGGCGTGGCGACCAAGGGAAGCAGAAGCAGCGTCTTGACCACGCCCTTGCCCTTGAACGAGCGATTGAGGATCAAAGCCAGGGCAGTGCCCAGCAACATCTCAACGATTACCGAGCCGAAGGTGAAATAGAAGGTTCTACCCAAGGCTTCCAGGAACCGAGGCTCCTTCAGAACCTGCAGATAACTTTTCAGGCCGACTACCGACAGCGGCCTGCCGCTGGTGAGCGTCCAATCCGTAAAGCTGAGAAAGAAGGTATATGCCACAGGAAATACCATCAGGACAACTACAAACAGGACTGCCGGAAGCGGGAAAATATACCGTAGGTTTTTCTCGAAGAATCCTTGTCGAACCATAGAAAGCTCCTTGTTGCACAAGTGGCCGACCGATCTACTCGGTCGGCCAAATACATCTCATCCAGGTCTAGAGACCGTACTCACCGTCGGTCTTAAGCAGCTCGTCAACCGCCTTCACTTTCTCTTGTGCAAGCGAAGCGAGCTTGGCACTGGTACCCTTCGTATTGATGGACTCGATGATCACTTCACCGATAAGGTCGCGGGCCTGGCCGACGGAGCTCATGAACGGACGGTCGTACGGATAGCCGTTCTTTGCTGCGTGTGCCTGGGTCTCAACCAAACCGGGGTTCATGATCTTGCGGACTTCAGCATCAGCCCAAGCACTGTCGCGGGCCATGGTGATATTGGAAAGCATACCTTCGATGGCAAGTTCCTTGCTGGTCGCCCAATCGAGGAACTGCTTGGCAGCATCCTTGTTCTTGGAAGCAGAGGACATAGCCATACCCCAGGAGACTACGATGAACGGACTGTCGCCCTTCGGGCCTCTGGGAAGCTGTGCAACACCGATGTCGGCGGCAGGAATCTGCGTCTTGGCGGGATCAACGATCTGGCCGTAGAAGACTGAAGCATCAGTCCACATGGCTACCTTGCCGGCCTGGAAGACAGGCATGACATTTTCCCAAGACATGCTGGTCACACCCTGAGGTCCATAATTACCCAAAAGTCTGCCGTAGTAGCGGATGGCCTCAAGAGCTTCGGGGCTGTCGAATACAGCCTTTCCGCCGTCCAGGTACCTGCCGCCAAAGTTATACACATAGCTGGAAAGCTGGGTGACTGCAGCCGCTCCCTTTCCGCGGGATGCAAAACCAGCAACGCCATCCTTGTTCAGGGCTTTGGCGGCGGCTTCGAGCTCGGTGAAGTTGGTGGGAACGGAGAGACCGGCTTTCTTGAACAGGTCCTTGCGATAGTAGAGCACCTGCCATTCGGTTACCAGCGGTACGATGTAGGCTTTGCCGTCCTTTCTACCGATATCAACCGAGTTGGTCGGATAATCTGCAAAGTTGTAACTGTCCAAACCTTCATACCAACCGTTCTTGATGAACATCAGGCCTTCCTGCAACGGACGGGTCATGAATACATCGACGGTCGAGCTCTTGGTCGCAAACTCGGTGGTGAGCTTGTTGGTCAGCTGGCTCTCCTGCAGACTCTCATAGTTGACCTTGATGCCGGTCTTTGCCTCGAATTCAGGGATCTTGGTCTTCAAGAGCTCGCCATACGGATGGTTCGCCAAGAGAACGCGAATCTCCTGCTTCGGCGCTGCCTCAGCAGTGCCCTGTGCGAACAGGGGGAAAGCCAAGCAGAATACCAGTGCCATTACAACCAGTACGTTTCTCGTTTTCATACTACTCTACACTCCTTTTGATTTGTACAACCTTTCTCTTAGTATACCCCGTTTTTTCCAGAAGTGAAGCGATAAATGAATATTTATTTCTGATTGCCTGAATATTTTTTTCATACTATACTGTGATACAAGGGGAAGCCGATGCAGGAAGTCAGTGCCATCTACACCATTCGCACCAAGTATGCAACACTCAGCGCCAAGGAGAAGAAGATTGCCGACTTCATCCTCGAGCATCCCAAGGAGTCGGTGAACCCAAGCATCGAGGAGCTGGCCGAGCGTATCGGCATCAGCGAATCGACGATGGTGCGCTTTGCCAGAAAACTCGGGTATACCGGATACCAACGCTTCCGCATCGCCCTGGCACGTGAGACCATCCCATCAAGCGAACAACTCTT
>Ga0228535_1002095_pt1 | contig 21904 bp, 15 predicted proteins | sample SJ1metagenome_FD_168457 | JGI IMG/M metagenome (GOLD analysis project Ga0228535, IMG submission 168457) | Enriched culture of PCE-dechlorinating microbial communities from Ithaca, New York, USA - SJ1 | ecosystem: Engineered > Modeled > Simulated communities (microbial... > Unclassified | place... | reverse complement strand
TCATAATTATTCTTTTTTATTAGATAATTGTAAATCTCTTTTTATTATCTATCAATAAAAAAATTGAAAACAATTAACGTATACATTGTAAATAAAAGGCTTGAAAAATTACATAAAAATTAGTGGGGTAAATTAAGAAAATATTCTGATAATCAGAGCCAATCACCAATTTTGGAAAGACTGGAGGCAACGGCATGAAAAACCAAAGCGTAGGTAGCGCTTCCGCGGACGAAAAGGCAGTGTCGTAATCGGAATACGGTGATGCCCTCTATCCTGAATTTCCGAACAATTATACCAATGCAGGTATTTTGATGTTCAACGCTGAATAAAGGATTTTTTGTTTTTTAGTAATTTCACCGAAATGCACTGTGTGACCGGGATGCTCGAAGCATTCAATGATATCCAACTCATCCAAAAGTTCATGCATTGTCATCGTTTTATACAACTTTTTATCACTCATGGCCTTATCAATGTAGGACAGATAGATAAGAGCTATGAACTGCACAAAGAGCTTTCCTTCAAGGTGTTCTTCCGATGAAACAGAGGTTCGCCGCATTGAAAGTCTTTCTTTTAAGTTATGAAACGCCTTTTCTGAGAGATCTCTTAACCGATACATCTTGAGTGCTTCGATGGGATCTTTTATATCATTCGACATAAGCGCAAAGTATCCATAGTTTTTTTCTACCGCACGAATCGCCTCTTGCTTGGGAAGAAGCACTGTTCCACGGATGGGTGTAGTACTGATATCGTAATACATTGTATAAAGATTTTTGTGTTCCTCTGTTCGCCGTTTGGTCCTGATCTCTTCTTCCAGCGTATCAAGGAGCACATTAAATACAGCCTTGTCATCGACCGCCTTTTGGTCATCAAAGTAGAGATGAAGATAGGCTCTCCTGGTTCCTGTTTCTATTGCCTCAGATCGAGGTCTCTTTGCTTTATACGCCCATTCAATAGTCCTACTATAGGCATTGATTTTGTATTCAGAGCTATAGAAGGCCCTCGTTTTCATCGAATCCCGAACGTCATCAAGGAGTCCCTTAACGAACTGAAGCGACTTTTTAGTACCAATCAGAAACTTATAATGCTTTTCAAATAAAGCATTTATATTGCCTTCACTGTAGAAGCCCCGATCCATGACAAGTTTTACCTTGCCAATCCCGAGAAACGAAAGATCATCGATTAACTGTCGTATGGTCGCAACATCATTGATATTGCCAGCAAGCTTTCTATAGTAGACCGGCAACCGTGATGACTGGCCAAACAAAAGCGCAAGGTTAATCTGCGCAAGCGGCTCATGATCTTTGTTCCTGCCATAGCGTGCCTGCTTAATAAGTTCAGAGTACGAGGAAACGGAGGTCGTGTCATAGGCAAGGTATTCTTCCTCAAGCCTCCTTTTTACCTGCAGTAGAAAGAATTTCTGTTTCGCATCTTCCGTTATGGCACCAAAAAGTTCACTCGACCGTTGGGAAGAAAGAGACTCTCCATAGGGATGACGATGATTTTGTGCCCATCGTGGGAATCGGCTTAAGGGATTCTTGTCCTCAAGAATAAGATAATAGGCAATGGAGAGAAGCTGCTTCCAGAAATCAGGGAAACAGTGTCGTAGATCATCATCGATCCCTAGCTTTATGCCTATTTGATCAAAAAGGTATGTTGCCCCATAAAATTGACGCGTACTTATTGTTGCTGGAACTGGACCTGGTTTCTTTTGTTTTTCTGCGTCGAGTTCTCGCTCAAGGAGATATTTTTTATTGGGAACAAAGGCAGTGCCTACCATCTTGCCAATATATTTTCTCGTATGCTTCGCATTTTTTGTAGCAGTATCCCACAATGCATGATCTTCGTAGACGTACGGTACACCATTGATAGTCTGAATCCTTCGTGGCATGCGATTCTCCTTATCATTGGTATATTATATACCAATGATAAGAATCCGTCCACTACTATTCATTTATATTAGAAGCCTTTGTATCTTCATTGGTATAAATTCCCGGGAATCTAGGCTCTATTCCTCTTCTCTTCTCGTCGAACCCACTCCCCCGTCGAACACATCCGGATTCCTCAGCACATCCCTGGGCTTGGAGCCCTGGGCCGGGCCGACGATGCCTTTCTCCTCCATCATTTCGACGAGGCGGGCGGCGCGGTTGAAGCCGATCTTGAGGCGGCGCTGGATGTAGCTGACGGAGGCTTTGCCCTGCTGGAGGACGATTTCGAGGGCTTTCTGGAAGAGAGGGTCGCTCCCGTCTTCGTCGAAGAGGGTGGGCTCCTCGGAGTCTTCTTCGTCGATAAAGATCTCTTCGTCGATGTATTCGGGTTCGCCCAGGGTTTTGACGTGGGCGACGACGCGCTCGACTTCTTCTTCGGAGACGAAGGCGCCCTGCATGCGGACGGGGAAGGGGTCCTGGGCGCCGGAGAAGAGCATGTCGCCGCGACCGAGGAGTTTTTCGGCGCCGACCATGTCGATGATGGTGCGGCTGTCGAATTTGCTGGCGACCATGAAGGCAATGCGCGAAGGGATGTTGGCCTTGATGAGGCCGGTGATGACGTCGATGCTGGGGCGCTGGGTGGCGAGGACGAGATGGATGCCGACGGCGCGGGACATGGCGGCGAGGCGCGCGAGGGTGGCTTCGAGTTCCTTGCCGGTGATCTGCATGAGGTCGGCGAATTCGTCGATGATGACGACGATGTAGGGCAGTTTTTCCTGGGCGAGATTGCGCTCGCGGACGCGGCGGTTGTAGGAGCGTATGTCCCGCACGCCGAGGCTGTCGAGCATGGAATAGCGGCGCTCCATTTCGCAGATGCAGTACTGGAGTGCCTGGAAGGCCTTTTTCGCCTCGGTGACGACGGGTGTCATGAGGTGGGGTATGTCGTTGTAGAGTTTGAGCTCGACGATTTTTGGGTCGATGAGCATGAGCCTGACGTCTTCGGGCGTACGCTTGTACAGGATCGAGAGGATGATCGAGTTGACGCAGACGGATTTGCCGGAGCCTGTGGCGCCCGCGATAAGAAGATGGGGCATCTGGGTGAGGTCGATGAGCTGGACTTCGCCGGCGATGTCCTTGCCGAGCGCCACGGGAATTTCCATTTTGGTCTGACGGAAGAGCTCGCTCTCGATAAGTTCGCGCAGGGAGACGATGGAGCGGCGCTCGTTCGGCACTTCGATGCCCACGGCGTGCTTGCCGGGGATGGGCGCGACGATGCGCACGCTGGACGCCGCGAGGCGGAGGGCGATGTTGTCGCTCAGGTTGGTGATCTTCGAGATTTTGACGCCGTGTGCAGGCAGAATTTCGAACATGGTGATCACAGGGCCCTTGCGGATGCCGGTCACTTCGGCCTCGATACCGAATTCGGCGAGGGTTTCCTTGAGGACGCCGGCGCTGGCGCGGGTCTTGTCGTCGATAATCCAGTACTGGCCGTCGGGGTAGGTGTTGAGGAGTCCGTCGATGGGCACATGGTAGGTTTTGGCCGCTTTGCGCTCGAGGATGCGCTCGACGATGGCGCGCTTGGGCTCTTCTCCAGGCTGCGCGGGGCGCGCAGGGGGGACGGAGGTGAAGGAGATGCCCGCGGCGTCGAGCGCGGGCGCAGCCTGAGCCCCGGCGCCCTGGGCGACACTCTGCCCCGTTGTGCCGGCCGCTGACAGGCCGGAAGCGGACGCCGTGCCCGGCACGGAACCTGCCCATTCAGGCATGGCCGGGGCTCCCGCGGTCTTCTCCTCAGACCTGAGGGGGGTTGGGCGCGGCACATCGGGTATGTTGAGCGAAATGTCCTTTTCCGCGAGGGCTTCCGCGCGCGCCAGTCGGGCTTCTTCCTTTCGCCTGCGCCGCTCTTCCCTCTTCATCGAGGCGTTTTTCAAAAATATCGCCAGTTTCTGGCCAAAACTCTGCGCCTCTCCGTTCTTTTTCTTTTCCGCGCGCGTCTTGATGTAGCCGTTTGCCCTGAGCCACTCCGAGAGTTTTATATAGCCTGCGATCACCACCACGAAGCTCGCCGCGCACAAAAACCCCAGGGCCGCATACATCGAGGAGAGCCCCACCTTCGCCATCGAGGGGTGGTTCTCGAAGAATGCTCCTGGATTGCTCGAAAGGCGGGCAAACTCCGTCACCACAACAAAAGGCAGAGCCGAAATGCCCAAAAGATAGGTCAGGCGCGGACAAAACTTGGGCACGAACGCGAGCGCCGCAGCCCAGAACAGCCATACGGGCAGATAATAGGCCGCCCACGAAAAGACGTTCAACAGGACCTTGCCCGGCACGACAAGCGGTTCCCAGATCGCAGGAGAGTGCGTCCACAGAAGCATGGAAAGCAGGGCCACTATCCCCGCGGCCGTAAACAGGAGAGCCGCAATGCCCCGGGCGCTCTTCAGCGACGAACGCGAAGCCGATGCGCGGCGCACCGCTTTTTTTGCTACGACTACCGAGGCTTTGGGCTGAGATTTCTTCTTTGCTTCCATGGGCATACCAATCCTGTGTAATTATCGGCATTTTCAGGCCCGGGCGTTACGCTCCGGACGAATTGCCGATCACCGACTGTTCAGAAATTTCAATTGACAGTGGGTGTTGTCGGGGTTAGAGTTCTATGCATTCAAAGTCTTTCACGGTTTCACGGGTTCCGGGATGAAAGATAGAAAACTCTTCGTACGATTCTTCAATCTATTTTTCATATCGATTTTTATGCTTTTTCTCGCGAATTCAGCTCTGCTCCTCTACCTTTCGAACAAGGACCTTGTCAACGCCGGCAGAGAATACTACAGCCAAAAAGCTGAAAACATATCCCAGAGACTCGATGATTCCCTTCTGATGCCTCTGTCCGGAATAGTCTTTGACCAGTTCGGGTCCTTTCAGAGCTCTTCGATGACGAATTTTCTCATCTACGAAAAGCACGACGAATTCGCCAACGACCTGTCCCGCGAAATTACGACTGAGATTCTCAGACACGAATGGCTGAAAAGCATCATAGTCTACAGGGAAGACGGCCGGATCATAACCGACCGGAGCATGAGAAAAAGCATCGATGACAGCTTCCAGGGGACTCAGCTCCAGGGAATCATAAACTGCATCATCAAAAAAAACAGTGTGAGCGGCTGGATTTCTCCGGCGATGCTGAACTATGACATGGAAAAAGTTCTTATGTATTACATAAAATACCCAATAACCAATCCTCTGCGGAATCGCGGCATAATTCTCTATGTAATCGATTCGTCTTTTCTCGCAGACGAAATAAGAAAATCCATCGACCCTGCCGTGGCGAGACTGATGATAGAAGACGATATCGGCCAAATACTGTTCAGTTACGGAAACCACAGAATACCGGCATGGATAAACGCGACACGGCCGGAAAAGCTTGAGACGACGACACTGTGGAAAGGAAACGACAGGACATGGCAGGTCATCTGGAAGCCCTTGCCCAGTCAGAAGATTTCACTGGCCTTAGTCGTATCGTCGACATTGTTTCAAAGAAATCTGCTCTATTCCCAGAGACTCAATTTTGCCCTCGCGCTCCTGTTTTTCGTGGGGCTTGCCATCTACCTCCTGTTCATCAAGAGCCATGTGCATAACCCCCTCGCGAAGGCGATGGACGCGCTGCACAGCATGGTCCACGACAGCGGACACAGCGCAAAGAGGAGTACATTGAGGTCAGACACGGCAAAAATTGTCGATGAGAACAGAAATCTCATCGCCTACCGCTTTGTCATCAATCTGATCACGGAAGGCCTGGAAAAGAAGGATTTTGTCCACATCTGCGAAATCCTCGGTATACGCTACTGCAACTTTCCCTTTCATGTGATCCTGATAGAGCACAACCTGCTCTCTCTGCAAAATGCGAGCTGGGAAACAAGGGAGCTGGAAGAGGAGTGTTTACAGCGACAGTGGGAAGCGAATATGCCGGCGGACAGGACTTTATCCATTCGTTACCCTGCCGGAGGATTGGTCTGCCTCTTTTTTGTCGACTCTGCCTGCACACTTCCGATCGGGGCCCTGTTCAGGCACGCACACAAGACGCAATCCAACATTGTGTTCTCCAATGCCCTGACGGAAACTGCCGATTTTCCGAAGATCTACGACACCCTCGTCAAGGTTCTGGACAAAAAGCTCTATTACGGCTATGGCAATGTGTTTTCGCCGGAGGACACACACAGCCTCGCCTGCAAGGCTTTCGCCATGGAGCCGCTCAAAGGATTCCTGCTGGGGGACCGCTACCAGGAGTTTAAAACCGTCCTGATCAGTGATCTGAAAAGGATGGAAAAAGACGGCTTCCCGCCCGTAATAATGCGGGACTATTTCGTCCACATATCGGAACTCATCAGCGAAACATACCAGAAAAAGGCAAGAAATAAGGACAACCCCGAACTGTCGCATGTAATCATGAGGGAGGAAGTGCAGAAACTTGTCGGGATAGGAGAGTTCGTTGAATGGGCAGATGAAAAAATCCAGATACTGAAAGGCTCCGTTCAGTGTTCAGGAGAAGAGAACAACAGGGAACTCGTCCAACAGATAAAGGAATTCATTGCCCTTTCCCTCGACAGAAACATTACCCAGGACATGGTGGCGGAACATTTCGGGATCAGCTCCGGCTACCTCAGCCGCCTCTTCAGGGAATACAGTGCGGAAGGTTTCAGCGTCTACCTTAAGGAATGCAAGCTGCAGGAAGCTGCCAGGCAGATAAAGGAGAAAGAGTGCGACTCCGTGGCCGGCCTCGCCTGGGAACTAGGCTATTCGTCCGTGGCGTATTTTTCGCGCCAATTCAAAAAACGATTCGGCCTTCTGCCCCATGAGTACGCGAAGCGCCCCGAGAAAATCCTGGACTGAGGGCACATGAGAAAATTGCAATAAATGTCATCTTTTTTACACTTGTCAGTTCGTGCGATCACGGCCAGATAATGCTTCATCTAAGGAGGAGGAAAAGATGATCAAGAAGAACAGAATTGTGTTCCTCGTAAGCCTGATGATTCTGGCATTGATCTTGCCGGCCATGGCGCAGAGCGACAACGCCGTGGAGCTGAACACCCTGGAAGGTCCCAGCCACGTCCAGTTCCTTGCCCAGCGTTTCCAGGAGCTTGCAGACGCAAAGAACATCAAAGTCAACCTGAATGTCCTTCCCTACGGACGGGACGCCGTGCTGAAGCTCGTCGCTTCCTTCATGGCGGGAGGGAGCCAGTATGACGTATTTGTCCTGGACTGTGTCGATGTGGCCCGGTATGCATCGGCCGGATGGCTCTATCCGATCGACGATCTGGTCCCCGATTCCTACCGGAAGGACATCATTCCCTTTGCGAAGGAAGGCATGATGTATCAGGGCAAATGGTATGGCCTCCCCTGGTCGTCGGAGTGGAAATCCTTCATCTATAACACCAGCATGCTCCAAAAAGAAGGATTGAAGGAATTCCCGAAGACATGGCGTGATGTAGTCGCCTACAGCCAGAAATTGCAGAAGGGCAAGGTGGTAAAATATGCGACGGCCTTCTCCTGGGCCCAGAAAGAATGCCTGATCTGTGATTTCGTCGCATTGGCCGCCACATTCGGGGGCAACTTCTTCGATGACAACCTCAATCCGCTGTTCAACAAGGGCGGTGCCGTCGACGCGCTGCAGTGGATGATCGACAGTATCTATACTACAAAGATTGTCGATCCGGCATCGCTGATGTGGACGGAGGACGATGTTCAGGCGGCCATGAAACAGGGCGATATTGCCTATTCGCTGTCGTGGGGGAACCCGCTGGTCCGGATGAACAATCCGGACGAATCCAAGGTTGTCGGGCAGGTGGAAATAGGAATGATGCCCTCCGTGGACGGCAAGCATCCCTACACTGTCGCCGGCCCCATGGGATATGCGATAAGCAAGAATACCAAGCATCCCAAAGAAGCCTGGGAATTCATAAAATTTATGGCCGGACCGGAAGGCTCCCGCATAGGGCTCGAGAGAGAAGGATACCCTGCCGGATGGAAATCCGTCATCGAGGATCCCCAGATCCAGAACAAATTCCCCGAGTTAAAGAAGATGGCGCTCCAGTCCCAATACATCGTCAACCGACCCGCCGTTCCCTGGTATGGCGAGTTCAGCGTCATGCTGGCCGAAGAGCTCCACAAGGCGCTGACCGGCAAGATGACCGCGCAACAGGCTCTGGATGAAGCCGTTGCGAAGACTCTGGAAATCAAGAAAGCGTATTAGTGCACATTCAGATTGCAGAGGAGGCAGCCGATGGGATTCCTGTCGGCTGCCTTTTACAAACCGAGGTCGCCGCTGAGGGAGTGTCCGGTCAATGAAGAAAAAATCGCTGTCTCTCACCGCAAAAGACAGAAGACTGGGTCTTATGCTTCTGCTGCCGTCAATCATAATTTTATGCGCCGTCATTGTGTATCCGATGGGACACTCGCTCTGGCTCAGCTTCCAGAACCTGAATATCAGCAATCCTGCACGGGGGCGCCAATATGTGGGGTTTCAAAATTACCTTGAAGTGCTGCGTTCCGATGACTGGTGGTTGTCCCTTCTGAGGATTCTATATTTTGTCGCGGCAGATCTCCTGGTCGGTATTTCACTTGGCCTTGGAATAGCGCTCCTTCTCAACAAAGAGAGAAAAGGCAAGGGTGTCATACTGGCAATAATAGTGTTCCCGTATGTATTGGCTCCTATTGTCAATTCGCTTATATGGAAACTCATCTATGACCCAAATTACGGATTTCTCAACGGACTTTTGATGCAGCTTGGCATCATCAAAGACTATGTGCCGTGGCTCGCAAAACCAACGCTGGCGATCGTCATGCTGATTATCGCCAACCTCTGGCAGGGCACTCCGTTTTCAATAGTGTTGTTTTTGGCCGGCCTCAAATCGATACCCAGGGAAGAATACGAGGCCGCCGCCATCGACGGGGCATCCAAATCGGCATCCTTCAGATACATAACGATCCCGCATCTTTGGCCAATCATCTATATGAACGTCGTCATGAAAACAATACTGACCTTCAAACTGTTCGATATCATCTACTCCCTCACCGGAGGCGGTCCCGGCGGAAGCACAACCGTGGTGAGCATGCTCATCTACCGGGAAACCTTCGAGTACATGAAATTCGGCCAGGGCGCCGCCATGAGTTTTCTGCTTCTGATTCTGGTTCTTCTTTTGGTCGTCATATATTCGCGGATGTTCAAAGAGGAAGAAATATGAAGAAACGAAAGTCCTTCCCCGATTATATGGAAATATTTCTTATTCTTCTTGTCCTGGCTGCCATACTGATGCCTCTCTATTGGACTCTGAAGATAAGCCTTACCCCCGACAGGGAGATACGTTCCCTGCCGATGAAATGGGGTGTATCGAGGCTGAACTTCCAGAACTACCGCGATATTTTCCTTTCTTCCTCAAAGGCCGTGGGTACCGCCTACACCTTCAAGCGCGGGCTCGGAAACAGCCTCATCGTCAGTGTCGTAACGACGGTCGTAACGGTGTTCTTCGGATCCCTGGCGGCATATGCGATAACAAGGCTGAAAGTCAGACTGGGCCAGGTCATGACTTTCTTTGTCCTGCTGACCCAGATGCTTCCTCCGGTCCTCCTTGTCATACCACTCTATATCATTGGCAACAAACTGGGCCTCCTGAATACGAGAACCCTTTTGATAATAAGCTATGTCGCGCTCAATCTGCCTCTGTGCATCTGGATAATGAGGGGTTATTTCAGGACGCTGCCTTCCGCAATAGAAGAGTCCGCTCTTGTCGACGGCTGCGACCGTTTAGGCGCCCTGTTCCGGATTGTACTGCCCATGTCGGGCCCGGCGCTGTTTACCGCCAGCCTGTTCGTCTTCAACTCCGCATGGAATGAATTTCTCTTTGCCCTCGTTTTTACATCGGACCTGAAGGCAAAGACGATGACCGTCGCAATGGCCGAAATGATAGGGCGTTTCAGGACGGACTATGGTCTTATGGCAACATCGGGCATTTTGGGCAGCATTCTCCCCCTGCTGTTCGTCGCCTTCTTCCAGAAATATCTTGTAAGTGGCATAACAGGCGGAGCCGTCAAGCAATAATGCACGGGAGGATATAATAATGGCAAGAAAAAAGATTGTGGTCGTCGGTGCGGGCAGCGCATCCTTTGGGCTGTCCACGCTGGCCGGGCTGATGAGGAATGGGGACCTTCATGGCTGCGAGCTCTGTCTCGTGGATATCGACAGGTGCGGTCTGGAGGCTATCTACAGTCTGGCTCTCAGAATGAATCGGGAATGGGAAGCAGAGATGACTGTCAGCGCCACCGACAACAGAAAAGAGGCATTCCCCGGGTCGGACTATGTCATTCTTTCGATAGCGGTGGACAGAGAAAACCGCTGGAGAATTGACCATGAACTGGCAAAGGAATACGGAATCATGCACTACGCGGAGAATGGCGGGCCGGCGGCTCTGTTTCACACTGCCCGCAATCTGGCGCAGATCATGCCCATTCTGAAAGACATGGATGAATTCTGTCTCGACGCAGAGCTTCTCAATTTCACCAACCCTGTTCCACGTATAGCGCTGGCGGCAAGGCGGTATTCCTCTGTCGCCACTGTCGGAATCTGCCACCAGCTGAGCTTTGGCTACATGATGGCCGGCTATGTGCTGGCAAAAGACCTGAATATCGACGCACCAGAGGATTACCGCTTTGTCTGGACTGACAGGTCCAGCGAAATCGAGAGAAACATCGTCGATCAGACCGTGAAAAAGCTCGATATCACTGCGGCGGGGATCAACCACTTTACCTGGATGCTGAGCGTCAGGACGAAGGAGGGAACCGACATGTATCCCCTCTTAAAGAAAAGATTTCTGGAAGCGCCGCCCGACTTTGAACCCCTGACGCAGGAGATGATAAGGATATTCGACTGCGTTCCCGTGCCGGGCGACTGCCACATGTGCGAATATCTGCCCTATACGCATAATATGCAGCGCAACACATGGTCAAAATACAACATTCAGATGTACGACCTGGACCGGGGCGCCAGGAACCGCGAAAGATTGTGGAATACCATACTGCAGATGGGGCAGGGTGCCATGCCGATCGACAGCCTCAAACAGGCACACACCGAAAGGGCGGAGCTCATCATCGGTGCAATGACAACCAATTCGCATGCCTACGAACCTGCCGCCAACATTCCGAACCTCGGATATATAGGGAATCTCCCCGCCGACAGCATCGTCGAAGTGCCAGCCGTCGTTGACGCCGGTGGCGTCCATGGTATCGGTGTCGGCAATTTGCCCGAGCCGGTGGCAGAACTCTGTCGGCGCCAGATCACTGTCGCCGAATTGTCTGTAAAGGCCGGAGTGGAAGGCGACCGGAGAGCCGGAGTGGAAGCACTGGCTCTCGACCCAATGATCGACGATCCTTCCCTCGCAACGACACTCTTTGAGCGGTACCTTGAGGCACACAGAGAGTATCTGCCGCAATTCGCATAAGACGGGGGAATACTCAATTTTCACTTATTTTGCACGATTGGCTTCACTACTCCATTGCCGCACAAGAGAATAATCTATTATACTTGTTCAACCAGAAGGATGTCCGCGACGGAGGCTCCATCCTCAATCTCTGACAAGGAATACATATGGAAATCAGAAAAGACCGCGTTGTCACCATCGATTATTCCCTGCGCGACGATACAGGAAGGCTCATCGATTCATCCGAGGGAGTCGAGCCTCTCGTCTATCTCCATGGGAATGAAAATATCATCCCGGGTCTTGAAAAAGAGCTCGAAGGCAAAAATCCCGGCGAATCGATTGCGTGCAGCATAGCGCCGGAAAATGCCTACGGCGACCGCGACGAGGCCCTTGTGTTCAAGGTCCAAAAAAAAGACTTCGGCGAGAACGTGGAAGTTGCACCCGGCATGCAGTTCGAGGCGCACGGCGAAAACGGCGTGCAGATCGTCACGGTAGTCAAAATTGACGGCGAGGACGTCACGCTCGACGCGAATCACCCGCTCGCCGGAGAAACCCTCCATTTCGACGTGAAGGTCGTCGATGTCCGCGAAGCGAGTCCCGAAGAGCTCGAGCACGGCCACGTGCACGGAGATCACGGCGATTGCAACTGTGAAGACGACTGCGAGTGCGATGAAGGCTGCTGCAGCTGATCTGAGTTTCCGATATTGTTTTCTTCAGTGACAGGCATGTATGAAGCCCTTTTCAAAAGTGCATGTCCGGTTTCTTGACATCGTAATCTTTGGTCTGGCTGTCGCTCTGGTGGTGGGAACCTCGCTTCTGATTCTGAATCGCCAGAGCGGAACCCGCTATGTCCAGATAACAGGCGAAACCGGAGAATGGATTGCTCCTCTCGATAAGGATGCCGAGTACGAAATCCCGGGTCCGCTCGGCATCACCGTGGTGCACATCCACGACGGAAAGGCGTCGGTAGTGGACTCCCCCTGCAAGAACAAGATATGCATCCTCGCAGGCGCGATCTCCGAGCCGAATCAGTGGATAGCCTGTCTCCCGAACAAGGTGTTTGTGCGCATTACGAGCAGCGGCAGCAAGGATGAAGGAGGCGTCGATGCAGGTGCCTTCTAGTCCTTCGTACGGGAATCTGCGCTCGCGCTTCGCGAACCGCTCCGATGTGACGGCGCTGCTGGCGGCATTCTGTTTCTTCCTGTCCGCCATCGAATACATGCTGCCGAAGCCCCTGCCCTTCATGCGGCTCGGCATCGCGAATCTGCCGATACTGCTGGCGGTGGACCTTCTGCCCTTCAAGTGGTTCCTTGTGCTGGCCGCGGCGAAAGTGGTCGGCATGAGCATTGTGTCGGGCACGCTCTTTTCGTATGTGGCGCTGTTCAGCCTGGCGGGGACGATGGTCGCGGCGCTCGTGATGCTCGGAATCAGACGGCTCGGCAAAAGTGCGGTCTCGCTGATCGGCGTTTCGATTGCGGGAGCCGTGGCGTCGAACGCGACGCAGATGCTGATCGCGCGCTTTGTCATCTTCGGCGAAGTGGCATGGCTGATCGCGCCGCTCTTTCTGCTGACCGGGCTCATCACCGGCACGCTGATGGGTTCCTTCGCCGAATATTTCGTCGAGCACTCGAACTGGTATTCGCGCGCGATGGGCGGGTCCGGCATAAGCCCGGGCGCGGACTCCGCGGACGACGGCCGTGCGCCCGGTGAGGCCGGCGTGGACACTGCGCCCCCGGAACAGGCAGACACACAGGATGAAGCCAGGCCGCGGGGAGCAAAAAAAGCGGGCCGATCCGCGCGGCGCCAGCGCTACGAGGCTCTGATTGAACCATGGGTGGCGGCTGTCCTGGGCGTGGTGATCGCCGTCGTCTTCCTGCTGCAGCAGGGGCTGTCTGTAAAAACGCTGTTCCTACTTCTCTTTATTCTCTGGACCTGGTTTACGGGCAAACGGTTCTCGCTGGTCTCGACCCTGATCGTCATGGCGGGAATAGTCGCGGCAAACCTGCTCATTCCCTCGGGGCGCGTGCTCCTCAAGCTCGGCCCCCTCGTGATCACCGAATTCGCGCTCACGGACGGACTCTCCAAGGCGCTCACCTTCGAGGGGCTCATGTATCTCTCCAAGGCGGCCATCATGCCGGGGCTCCATTTCCCCGGGAAGTTCGGCGCCATCATCGCGCAGGCCTTCCAGTATTACGACCGGATCATTGAGTATCGCGGCAAGGTGCATGCAAAGACTGCGGTGCGCGACATCGATGCGCTGCTGCAGAAAATCTGGCTGGACGCACGGCCTGCGGGCTCATCCACGAAGCAGGCGGCCCAGGCTGCTGGCACAGCTTTCCCTTCAGGACAATCCCGCACCCGTAGATCCGTGATTTTTGCTCTCATTGTTTTGATGGCTGTCGGTTGCATACTGATTGCAGCGAAAGTTGCCGGAATCTGATTCAGTAAAAAGACACGCGGCGAACAGGGCGCCGGCGGCAGGGCGCCGCAGACCATGGGGAAGGGCGGCCCTTGCAAGGTGGCCGCCACGAGCACCTTAGCGGGCACCCCAGTTGGCGGGTCGCCACGGGACCCTCCAGAAAGCGTCCCTGCGGGCGCCCCGCGGAAAAAGAAAATGGGATTGTCCAAATTCGCGGACAATCCCAGCCTCCTTGAATTACACGCCGCTCCCGCGTAAGTCGGGACATAGAATTTGCGCGTTATTCGGGGAAACATTTTATTACTGAATTTGTCAATTGACAAGTTTTTTCGCTCACAAACAAGGCCAAGGGTGAAAAGGCCGAAGTGCAGCACACCGCGCGGGCGCCGTTTTGGTCTGCGGGGCGCTCCGGCGGCCGCCCTGACACCGATCTGTCACCAACTCACAGGTCCGGGGCAAGGCGCATTCGGGCGCAGCCGCCTCACGAGGCGGCCGGTCAACCCACAGCCGTGGACCCTACTTCACTACAAAGCTGACAAGCTTGTCCTGTACGGCAATCGCTTTGACTATCTCTTTTCCTGCCAGCCATTCGGCGATCTTTTCCGCGCGCTTCGCCATATCGATGAGGTCCTCTCTGGATGTGCCCGCGGGCGCGGTGAACCTGCTGCGCACCTTGCCGTTCACCTGCACCACAATTTCCTTCTCCTCGTCGTGGGTGAGCTCTTCGCGGTAGACGGGCCAGGGAGCCTTCGAAACGGAGTCTGCGTGGCCGAGCCTCGCCCAGAGCTCCTCGCCGAGGTGCGGCGCATAGGGAGCGATGAGGAGCACAAAGGGCTCCCAGGCGGCGTGCGGGATGCTCTCGAGCTTCGCCAATTCGTTCGAGTAGATCATCATCTGCGAAATGGCCGTGTTGAAATTCAGGGTCGCCGTGTCGTTCGTCACCTTTTTGATGGTCTTGTGGAGGAGCTTCTCAAGCTCGGGGCTCAGCGGCGCCTCGACAATAGGGCGCTCCGAGAGAGCCCAGAGGCGCTCCAGGAAACGCGAGACGCCCACGAGGCCGGCCGTCGACCAAGGCTTGGAAACCTCGAGCGGGCCCATGAACATCTCGTAGACGCGCATGGAGTCGGCACCGTAGCTCTCGACGATGTCGTCGGGGTTGACGACGTTGCCGCGGCTCTTGGACATCTTCTGGTTGTCCTCGCCCAGGATCATGCCCTGGTTTATGAGGCGCATGAAGGGTTCGTCGGTGTTCACGAGGCCCAGGTCGTAGAGCACTTTGTGCCAGAAACGGCTGTACAGAAGGTGCAGGACCGCGTGCTCGGCGCCGCCGACGTAGAGATTGACGGGCATCCAGTAGTCGATTTTGGAGCGGTCGGCGAATGCCTTCGGGTTCTTCGGGTCGAGGTAGCGCAGGTAATACCAGCAGGAACCGGCCCACTGGGGCATGGTGTTGGTCTCGCGCTTGGCGGGGCCGCCGCAATGCGGGCAGGTGGTGTTGACCCATTCGGGGATGGCCGCGAGCGGGGATTCGCCCGTGCCGGTCGGAGCGTAGGATTTCACCTCGGGAAGGGTGAGGGGAAGGCTTTCCTCGGGAAGCGGCACGATGCCGCATTTTTCGCAGTGGACGACGGGAATGGGCTCTCCCCAGTAGCGCTGGCGGCTAAAGAGCCAGTCGCGGAGCTTGTAGTTGACGGCCTTCTTGCCGAGGCCGCGCTCCTCGAGCCATTCGGAGATGCGGGCAATGCACTGCGCGGTGGGAAGGCCATCGAATTGGCCCGAATTCACCGCGACGCCCTCCGCCTCGGTGCAAACCTCGGGTTCCCTGTCGAAGGGACCGGTTTCGTCAGGCCCGGCGACGACCTGGATGATGGGCAGATTGAATTTCTTGGCGAAATCCCAGTCGCGCGAGTCGTGGGCGGGAACGGCCATGATCGCGCCGGTTCCGTAGGAGATGAGGACGTAGTCGCTGATCCATATGGGTATGCGCGCCCCGTTGACGGGGTTGACCGCGTAGGCGCCCGTAAAGACACCCGTCTTGTCCTTGGCGAGGTCGGTGCGTTCGAGGTCGCTCTTGGCCGCGGCTTCCCCGATGTAGGACTCGACCGCCGCGCGCTGTTCCGCAGTAGTGATGCGCAGCACAAGAGGATGTTCCGGCGCCAAAACCATGTACGTCGCGCCGAAGAGCGTGTCGGGGCGCGTTGTGTAGATCTCTAGTTGATCGCCTTCGGCGCCCGACCCCGCGGAACCGGCATTCGCCGATGCTGCGGACTGCGCTATCGCAAATCGCACGGTAGCGCCCTCGGACCTGCCGATCCAGTTCCGCTGCATGAGCTTTATGGGCTCGGGCCAGTCGAGCTCGTCGAGGTCGGCGAGCAGGCTCTCGGCGTACGCGGTGATCCTGAGTACCCACTGGCGGATGCGTTTGCGGACGACCTTTGTGCCGCAGCGCTCGCAGTGGCCGTCCTTGACCTCCTCGTTGGCGAGCCCGGTCTTGCAGGAAGGGCACCAGTTGATGGGCATCTCGGCCTCGTAGGCGAGGCCTTTCTTGAAGAGCTGAAGGAATATCCACTGGGTCCACTTGTAATATTCCGGTTCGCAGGTCGCCACTTCCCTCGACCAGTCGTACGAGAAACCGAGCGATTTGATCTGCGTTCGGAACCGGTCGATGTTCGCGTAGGTGGTCACTGCAGGGTGAGTCCCAGTCTGGATCGCATAGTTCTCCGCGGGGAGCCCGAAGGCGTCGAAACCCATCGGGTGCAGGACATTGTAGCCGTTCATGCGCAGGTAGCGGCAGTAGATATCGGTGGCGGTGTAGCCTTCGGGGTGGCCGACGTGCAGGCCGGCGCCCGAAGGATACGGAAACATGTCGAGCACATAGCGGCGTTTTTCCTTGGGAAAGCGCTCATCCTCGACGGCGCGGAAGGTATGCTCTTTCTCCCAGCGCTGCTGCCACTTCTTCTCGATGTCTCTGAACGGATACTTCGCCATGGTCTATCTCCCGATGCGATGGTCAAATCTGTTTATGGCTATCGATACTATCCAAGAGGCTTGCGGATGGCAAGTGCTGCGCCTGCAAGCAGTAGGCCCAGCGCCAGCGTCCATTTGGGCTTTTCTCGAGTATGGAGGATCTCGAAGGGAATGGGAGCCTCCGGGTCGCCGTCCACGGGGATGCCGCTCTGGAGCGCGAGGCCCTTTATGTTGAGAAAATGCAGGACAGGAATGCCGCGCGCAAGGTAATAGCCGATCAGGCCCTCACGTCCGTCGGTGGAGGCTTCTGCCGCCTCGGCGGCGCCCTCACCACGGAATCCGCCCGGCGCCACCCTGCTGTTTCGAGACGACGGGAGGATGAGGCCGGGCTTCAGCTTGAGCGAGGCCGGGCCGCTGCCGAAATTGACGTCCGCTCCGCCGATGTTCACAAAAGCCTTGATCGGCGCGGCCTTCCGATACACCTCAAGGTGGGCCGCGTAGGAGTCCTCCGCGTTTTTACCCAGAATGAAAGGAACATCCAGTGCCCGCGCCGTGCTGCGGGCATATTGGGCGAGCTCGTCGCTCGGTTCAAATCTGTAGAGCGAAGATATCCCTAGATCGCCGTCGGCTCCCGGAGAAATCGCCGCGGGCATGTAGGGCAGCGCGCCGGATTCCCTGCAGGCCGCCATCATCTCGGCGTTGCTCAAGCCCTCTATGTTCGCTCCATACTCCGAAGCGCCGATGGAGGTGATGACGACCGGCTCGACGCCCGTCTCCGCGCAGGCCGAAAGCACGGCGAGCAGGCTGCCGGGAAAAGATCCCGAAGAGCCCACGGCGATCCTGTCGCCCGGTTTGAGCCCCAATTCATGAAAATAGCGCACGACGAGGGCCGCGAAGGCGGTGTTCGTCGTCGTACGCTTGGCGACGATGTCGCCGACCGTGGTGGTCAGCATACTCGTTTCGACGCCGATGAGGCCGGTCCGATAAGGATCGAGGGCCGGGTCGATGTCGATGCCGAGGGACCGTTTTTTCTCCGCGACCGCCCGTTCCGCGCGCGCCATGCGCCGTGCCGCCGCCTGCATCGCCCCCGCGGCCGGGTGCTCCTCATCCCGCGAAAGCAACTCCGTGGCGCCGAGACCGAGGGCGAGCGCGGCGAGCGCGAAAAGCACGCGGACAAAGGTGCCGCGGCTTTTGCGCTGCGGCTCAGACCGTCCGGCGCTATTCAGACCGGCCCCATTCGGGCCGGGCCTTCCAGAATCGCGCAAGTTCCGGCCCGGCGCGCCTGAATTCGAAGTGTCGCCCCTTACATGTCCCAAGTTCTGCATCGCTCACCCTCAGTGAACGAACAGAAGCAGCACCGCGCGCGTGGCCAGCGTGATCACGAGGCTCGCGAGCAGTGTCTTCCAGGGCCCCTGCTTCCAGGTGTCGTTCGCGATGAGCCCCGGCACTACATAGCCGATGGCTCTCAAATCGGAACCCGTCGGCGGCAGCCAGCTCACGAACGCGTCCAGAAGGGCTCCCATGCAGATTCCCGCGAGAATGAAGGCCATAAAGCGCCTGCGTCCGAAAAGGATGGTCACTCGGGAGAGCAATTTGACGGCGAAAAAAGCGAGGGCGGCCGCCGCGTAGGTCATCACTATCCGCAGCGGCTGGTCGACATAGAGCGCGAGGTAGCCGGGGACCACAAGGCCGCCCGAAAGCCAGCCGGTCACCTCGCCGAAGAGAAAGCCGAGAACGATGGAGACAACGATCGAAGTACCCGCCATTATGCTCTCCCCAGGAATGCTTTTTCGGTTTCGCGCGACGGCATCGCGGCGAAGGATTCGGTCAGCGCCAGCCCCGGTCCCTTGATGTTGCCCGCGCAGAGAATCTCGATGCGCGTCGGTCCGGCAGCATCGGAGCCGCCGAGATTGCGTATTGTCTCGAGAAGAGCGCCGGCGCTCGTCTCACTGATCGATTGAACCGCCGGAAGGCGCGGCGAGCCGGCCCGCAGAACGTTTCTCCGATAATAGTTGCTCACTGTCCGTTTGGCGAGCCTTTCGCCCATGCCGTAGACGAGGATGACGTCCGCGCCCATGCTCGCGGCAATTTCCCCGAGCTGAAAAGCGCGCCACGCCCGGTCTTCCCTGTGGTTGAAGACGAGCGCGCGAAAGCCCCGTTCCTCGGAGGCGGCGTCGGCGGGTCGGCCGGAGCGGACTGGCAGGCTAGAGGCATCATGCGAGGCCTCCATCAAGTCGCCCGGTAGATCGGCCGGATCAGCCAGATATCTCCCACGCCGCCACAACTCCAGCGTCGACTGCACGTCGTTCGCCGCGAACGCGTTGACTACGCGGACAGCGATCTCCCGCCACACAAACTCCAGCGTCGGCCTCACGCCGGGGTCGGGCGCCGCGGCGCGCATGCCGCGCAGCGCAACCTCACGCGGAACACCACACTCTTCGCATACGGCCAGCGCGAGGGCCAAATTCTGCTCGAACACCGGATACGGGAACTCCCCGCACAGTGACCGCGTCTCGTCATCGCCGCCTACCAGGCGGAGCCCGGCTCCGCGCCGCGCGGCTCCGCGCGCGAAGATACCCTCGACGGACTCTTCCATGCCCTCCGAACCGACGAAGAGCCGGCCCTTTTCCGGAATGGACTCCGCGAGGACTTCGGCGACAGACGCAAGCTCCGTCCCCATGGTGTCCATGTGGTCGAGCCGTACATTGGTGATGACTCCGATCGTGGAGTGCGCAAGCCGTGTTTCGAGGGTACGGATGGTCTCGGGCTGAATCGCCATGCACTCGGCGACGAGCGCATGCGCCCCGTTTCTATGAGCCTCGCGCACGAACCACCTGTGTTCCATGATCGAGGCGCGCGCCTTCGCCGGCCCCTTCTGCCGGATCGGAACTTCACTCATATCGGGCAAAATAAGCCGGGCGGCCGAGCCCGTGGTCTTGGCATATGTCCGCAGGCCGCCGGCAGCAAGCCCCGCCGCGATAAGCCTCGCGACCGTGGACTTGCCGCGCGTTCCGTTCACGAGAACACGAATGGGAATCGTCCTTAGGCGCCTGATGTGCGCCTGGTACTCGACAAGCGCCGCGGCGGCGAGCGCCGCGCTCACGGCAAACACAAAGTAAATCACGTGTTCCAGATCTCCCACGGAGGCTTCCGCGGATAAGGAACGAATGGGAAGAAAGACCATAGTCTGTCCTCCTCGAGTCATCTTCATCCACGGCATGATGGAACGGCTCGAAGCGTCCGTTCCGGCACTATTTTACTCTGCTTTGCCCTGATTTGCGACGGCCTCGGCCGCCGCCCTGACGGCGTTTTCATCGGCCAGATAATAGTGTCTGAGGGGCTTGAGCGCCTCGTCGAGCTCGTAGATTAGAGGAATCCCCGTCGGGATGTTGAGATCGACAATCGCCCCGTCATCTATGGAATCCAGGTATTTCACGAGCGCGCGCAGGGAATTCCCGTGCGCGGCGATAATGACGCGTTTCCCGCTTTTTACGTCGGGAGCGATGACATCGTGCCAGAAAGGCATGAACCTCGCGATCGTATCCTTGAGGCTCTCCGCCAGAGGAAGCTCTGATTGCGCAAGTCCCGCGTACCGCCTGTCTTTGCCGGGAAACCGGGGGTCATCCGGTCTGAGTTCAGGCGGTCTTATGTCGAAACTCCGCCGCCAGATGTGCACCTGCTCCTCGCCGAATTTCCGCGCCGTTTCGGCCTTATTGAGGCCCTGAAGCGCACCGTAGTGCCGCTCGTTGAGGCGCCAATCCTTGCGCACGGGAATCCACTGCATGTCCAGCTCGTCCAGGACGAAGTTGAGTGTGCGGATCGCGCGCTTCAGCACCGAAGTATACGCGACATCGAAGGCAAACCCGCCATTCTTCAGCGCCTTGCCGCACGAAACCGCCTCGTCAACGCCTTTTGCCGACAGGTCCACGTCGGTCCAGCCGGTGAACCGATTCTCCTTATTCCATTCGCTCTCGCCATGTCTTACGAGCACCAGTGTGTACATCGAATCTCCCTCCGCGCACCGCGCTTCTATCTGCCGATTAACTGAGGCTCTTTCAAAAGTCGGACGAGTTTTGAAATTGGCTCAACTATTTGAAATATATGAAAAACAAAGCGCGCCTTCAAATCGCGCGCGGACTCTGATATGGTATCCGACAGAACGTCGGACTGCCCGCAGCGGATAATGAGATCCCATGGAGGTAACCGGCTGCGAAAGGAGCGCGCGTCATGACAAATTCGTATGTCAAAATCATCTTCGCTTCCCTGATCACGCTGTTCCCTGTCATAAACCCCATCGGGACCGCGTTCATCCTGAATCCATTCTTCGCCGACCTGTCAAAGAACGACCAGAAAAAAATCGCGAAAACCGTCGCCGTCTACGCGTTCTTTCTCTGCACAGTGACGCTCATTGTCGGCCAGTACATTCTGGAGCTCTTCGGAGTATCGGTTCCCGTCGTGCAGCTGGCGGGCGGCATCCTGATCAGCAAAATGGGCTGGGATCTGACGAAAGACGACACCACGGAAAAGAAAGTCGACCTGGGCTCTCCGAATTCCTTTGAGCATCTGAAAAACAAACTCTTCTATCCAATTACCTTCCCCATCACCACGGGAGCCGGCACCATTTCGGTGCTCCTCACGCTCGCGGCGCACAACAAGGGCACGACCTACGTCCACAGTCTCGTCAATCTCAGCGCCGTCCTCATCGCCGTGGTCGCCATGTGTATCCTGATCTATATCTTCTATTCGAGCACCACGCGCATCATCCAGAACTGGGGCGCCACCGAGCGGAACATCGTGAACAAGATCACCGCATTTCTGATTTTCGCGTACGGCCTGGAGATCGCTTCGAACGGCATTTTCAATATTATAAAGAATTATTCATGACCAACCATAAAAATTTCAAATCGAATTTCAGAAGGCTTCGCCCCCCTACAAACAAGTTATTCTTTGTTTTTCAACAAGATAGGATATATCCCTATGTTATCAAATCCTAGGTTCAAGAGTGAAGTGCAACGGGGAAGAGGTTCTGTAGAATACCTCCATAGTACATTGTGTCATCTAAATATTAGGATATAAATGCTTGAGCCTAATACGGGCATCCTCGGTGGTGAATTGCCAGTCGACCCCCTGCT
>Ga0228535_1002093_pt1 | contig 21922 bp, 21 predicted proteins | sample SJ1metagenome_FD_168457 | JGI IMG/M metagenome (GOLD analysis project Ga0228535, IMG submission 168457) | Enriched culture of PCE-dechlorinating microbial communities from Ithaca, New York, USA - SJ1 | ecosystem: Engineered > Modeled > Simulated communities (microbial... > Unclassified | place... | reverse complement strand
TACCGCATTTTGACAACGATTATTGTACAGCGTCGTTTTGGTTAATTTGTTTCAAGATAATCTATTAGACCACTGTTTGGTTGATTCTATTATACCATTCACTGTACAACGCCAGGCGAGGCGACACACATCGCTGTGGCAATGCGCGAGTCTCTCGTCAGCGGCACGCCGGTATCGTTGGAGTGAGTGGAGCGTTTGGGTTATGATTCTATCGAGTGCAACCGCTTAAATCTTGTCGATAAGCATTGAGCACTTGCCCGAAGGGATGGGGAGTGTTTTTTTCTTTTTGCCCAGAACATTGATAGTAAAATAATACAATTTTTCGCTCTCCATATGGATTTCCCATCCTCGGCCCGATTTGCTGGAAAGGATGGTGATCATGTTCCGTTTGAGGGACAGATTTTCGATGCCCATGACTTCAAGATTGGGGATAATCCAATCGACGGTCTTCCGCGGTAAAGAGATATAGAGCCCGATGATGTTTTCGATAATCAACGTCACTGTGCAGAGCCCATTTGAAGGGAAATGGTTTGGCAGCGGCCAGTCGGGATATCCATCCCAGATGGCTTTCCCTTCGTTCATTGGCTGATACGCGCTCCACACTGTGGGATGATTGTCGTGTCGGGTTCCTTCGCGGTCGTTACTATGCATGGAATCGAGAATATAATAGAGATGCCGTATCGCTGAGTCCCGGGCGAGCTCGTAGAAATAGTACTTCTCCAAACCTTTGATTACCATGAAGGTGAGCCAGGGGAAAACGCTGCCCCGAAAGCCCTGTCCCTTTTTATCAAAGGCGGGGTGATCAGCGGAGAGAGAAGGGAAGGGATTCTCGGTGCAAAAACACTGAGAATCCTTAAGTTTTGCCACAAGTTTTTCAGCGCGCTCTTCATTTGGAATTTCGGCGAGCAGCAGCCAATATGTCCCAAGTGTTTTTGTGGGAATCTGATTCTCGTGTTCACCGAGATCGTAGTAGAAACCGTCTTCGGCATTCCACATTTTGGAGTTGATTCTTGTCTTTATTGAGAAATAATCTCTTTTGTACTGGAATGAGGCGTCTTTGTCGTTCAGGATGTCTCCCAGCGCGGAGAGATAGAGTGCGTTCATTGCCATGGTCGCATTGAAATCGATGAAGTATTGCACATCGGTGCGAGGGGTGTTTTCCATGCCTGTCGACGAGAGCGGCGTCGCAAAGAGGCCGTTGGGCATTTTGAAATTCGCTTCCAGCCATTTGTAGTGCTTGCTGAGTACGGGCATTATTTCTTTTACCCGCTTTTTATTGGCTGTCTTGTGATAGAGGTTGAATTCTGCCCAGGCGAGAAGCGGAAGCGTCACGCCGAGAGGATTATCGGCGGGAAGAACAGCTTCTCCTGTCTCGATATCATAGGCAGTTCGAATTGCGCCATCGGGATCCTGAAGTGCATACAGCGCATCGAGCCCATTTGATGCTGAATAAATTCGATTGCTGTAGACGAGGAAAAAACTGGAAAAAACCTGTTCGAGAAAATCAAGCCTTTTCCGTTCAGGATAATAGAAAAATTTTGTTTTGCTGATCTTTGTCTGGCCGCCTCCGTTTGTCCAGCAATCAGCAATCCATGCCCAGGTTCTGTCATAGACATCGACAAAATCCTGGTCATAGAAGTGGATATGAGGAAAATCCTTCTTATTCAAGCAGCTTACCCTCTCGACGAATATTTGCTATTGACCGAATTCACAGATAACCGGAGAATCTTACATGGAATTACACGAAATTCAAGCATACAGTAATTTACTATACTCATTCCATATCCATTTGTCAAATTTATTTATATATGATGTATATTATATCGGCCTCTATTTGGGATTTTTATCGTCCTTGTCTGGAGGAGTCGGGCGCGTTAAAAGCCGGCACTCTTCAATAGAACTCAAATTTCGCACAATGTCCTCTGCAAATGCATCGCAGTCAGGCGCCCCGCAAGCGCCGCAGTCGATCCCCGGCAGCTGGTTTCGTATTTGTTCGATCTTTTCAGCCATCTGCAGGGCCCTCGACAAATCCGTATCCAGCACTAGCACCGGGTTTGGGGGTAATGGCTTTGTCCACTTGAAGGCCTGGTATTCCTGCTCTGTCGTAGGGATTTCTGGGGACAGAGGTTTGCATTCTTTTTTTGCAGTCTTCGAGTCGGACGGCGATGCAGAGAAAGGGTGCTGGTAACGTTGGCGCATTGTCGCCCGTGCAATATGGGGATTTTCAACAGCCATTGGTCCGCCGACACAGCCTCCGGGGCATGCAAGGGCTTCAATATATCGGATTGAGTCGATATTGCCGTTTTCAATAGCTTCAAAAAGCTCAATGACATTGGAAATGCCGTCGACAGATACTGCATTTTCAATGCGGAGCGCATCAAGTTCTCCGTCCGATCGTGCCCATCCCATGCCGGGTTCGAGATCCTTCATGATTGGCAACAAGTAACGGGAACGTTTTTTCTCGTTCTGTAGATTTTGCGGGGGATCGCTGCAAGCGGAGGTATCTGCTTTATCGGCGTGTGGTCCAACGGGGGACGGAGGTTCAAGCGCACGCTTGAGCGAAGCATAAATATCCCCAAACGAAAATACCGCATCGATCGCAGATCGCTCATACCCTAAAGGAGTCCGCACAGAGGTTACCTTTGCGGTACAAGGGCTGAGAAAAAAGATACCGGTCTTTTGTGATAAAGGGCCGAGCCTTCTTCGTGCCTCCCGGGCGGCGATTTCTGAAGGGGGAAGTATCGGCATGAGGTTTGGGATCAGGCTTGGGAAGCGCTGCTGAATGAGTCGAACTATAACAGGACATGCACTTGAAATGCGTGGTCTGAGGTCCTCTTGCGCAAGAATGCTGCGTGTCATCGCGGTAACGACAAGAGCCCCCCAGGCCACATCGAATACTTCATCGAATCCGGCAGAGAGAAGTGCATTAAAGATATCCTGCTGAGAGTACTTTGTACCGAATTGGGCGTAGAGGGACGGAGCTGGAAGCGCAACTTTGATGTCATATGCATCCATCATGAAGAGAGGATCCGAGACAGCTTTTTTTGCACCTTTGGGACATCGGCGGATACATTCGCCGCAATCGATGCACCGGTCTTCAAAAATTTTTGCTTTTCCGTTTTTGACTCTGATGGCTTTCGTTGGACAAAACTTAATGCAGGTGGTGCAGCCCACGCACAGATCTGCATCGAGCAAGACTGAATGGAATGGTTGGGATATATGTGGGGGCTGATTCGCAGGTTTAAGGTTCACTTACGGTTCTCCTGCAGGAAGTCTGAAGTGCATCTGCACTGTTGTTCCTTTGTTTAGTTCGCTTTGTATAATAAGCTCATCAGCGTTTTTTTTCATATTGGGTAATCCCATGCCCGCCCCAAAACCCATATCCCGAATTTCTTCCGAAGCGGTTGAATATCCTTCCTGCATCGCGAGTTCGATGTCGGGGATGCCTGGGCCGTGATCGATAAAACAGGTCGTTATGCCATCTTTTGAGATTTCGATTTCTGCTCGACCTCCGTCCCCGTGAATTGCAATGTTCATCTCGGCCTCATACATCGCGATAGCCACTCTTTTGATTAAGGCCGGAGGCAAGCCAAGCTGGGTCAAGCGGTGTTTCATGTCGGTAGAGGCCTTGCCGGCGGCGGAAAAGTCTAGTCGGGGAATGATATACTCAATGATCACAGCAATAATTCCTTGTATTAATTATATCCCTCTGTACCGAGTAAGATGATGGGTCTCTCAATATCAAGAATCTCCTTTTATCCCAGCCTGATAAAGCTTACCACACGCTACGAACATGGTATCGTGGGTTCTCATGAGTACGATACCTTGTTCCCGGGCCATTTGAATCATTTCTTCAGAAGGCTTTTTGCCTCTGACAAAGATAATCAAGCGGATATCCATGAGGTCGGCGGTGCGCAGTACCTGAGGGTTGGTGAGGCCAGAGAGCAGAGCTACACGCTCTTTGACAAAGGCGATGACATCGCTCATCAAATCGGAGCCACAGGCGGTCTCGACGTCGAGATCGTATGCGATTTCTTTTCCTACAATAATTTCTGCATTGATAATCTGAGCAATTTCAGTAGCGCGCATCCTATTTGGCTCCTAAAAGTAATTTCTTTCATTACGTAAATACATGGTATAGATCACAGCAGAGCTCTGCCGCGGAAAGAACGGGCAAGGGTCAAGCGGTCCGCATATTCGAGATCGCCGCCTACAGGAATGCCTGTTGCCAGCCTTGTGACTCTCACTGGCTCTTTTTCAAGCAGTTTTTTCAAATAGAGGGCTGTCGTATCGCCTTCAATCGTCGGATTTGTTGCAATGACCACTTCCTGAATGGGCACAGAGGTTGAGAGGGAACTTTGAATTCTCTGAATGAGCTTTCCAATATTGAGGCGATCGGGGCCAATGCCTTCCAGAGGAGAAAGCAGGCCGCCCAGCACGTGATAAAGGCCTCTGTATTCTTTCGATGCTTCTATTGTTATGACATCCTGCGGCTGTTCGACAACACATACGATGCTTCGATCGCGGGAGGCGTCGGAACAGACTTGACACAGCTCGGATTCAGAATAAGAGCCACATTCAGAACAGAAATGGATTGTCGTGCGCAAAGTCCGAATGCGCTCGGCGAGGCTCTCGCTGAATGAAATATCGGACTTGAGAAGTGAATATGCTATTCGAAGGGCGCTTTTTCGGCCCAATCCCGGTAAACGAGTGAGCAGCGAAACGAGATCTTCGATTGCTTTCATGACTCTGTCCTTTTCGGAATCTTTTGTCCTCTATCCCCGGCGGTGCTCTGCTACGGTGAGCGCTTAAACCTCTGTCCCCGGGAGATTACCGAAGGGCATGCTTGGTCCTAGTCCACCCAGAGAACCGGCGAATTCATTTTGGATTGCTTCTTTGACTTTCTCTGCAGCATTATGATGGGCTGCGCGGATGAGGTCCTGGAGCAGGGGGATGTCCTTGAACTCAGAGAGCTCTGGAGAAATATAGCATTCGAGCAATTCCATGTTTCCGGAAAGGGTGATTTTGACCATGCCTCCACCGGCCTGTCCGGTGGCCTGGATTGCAGTTATTTTTTTCTGCATTTCTTCGGCCTGCGTCTTTAAGGCCTGAGGATTTTTCAACATGTCAAAGATATTCGTTAGATCCATTATTACCTCCGGTTTCATCAAACAAAATTAATCAAAATCATCTTCGTCACTATCGTCGAATTCTTCGGTGTCTTCGGGGAATTCAGATATCTCGGAGTCACTTCTCGGTATGGGGTACTGGGGCACCAAAGGTTCAAAAGAAGAAGGCGCAGAGGAGGTATTCGTCGCAATGACTTTCCCTTTGAACATTTTTCGAATGAGGTCGATGGCGCGCACATCTGTTTCTTCGAGCTTCTGTGGTTCTGAGCCGGTCGCATGCTGAGAAGACTCACTGTGCATTGGATTTTCAGACTCATCGGTATTTTCAATTTCGGTCTCTGCGAATGAATTTTCAAAAGAATCTGAGCTGTCAAGTTCAGTGTCGGGCTCTTCTTCTGTTTCTTGGGTAAAGCTTGTCTGCAAATCATCGTTTGCCGTTCTATTGTACATATCTTCCTGTGGCGCAGAAGGAGCATCATTATTTGGGTGAGGCGAAGAGTGCGCAGGTTGTTGTGGGGTCTCCCGCTGAATGGGGACGGAGGTCGGCATCTCGCGCTGCGAGGGACGGAGGTTGGAGGTTTCTTGATCTTTTGCGAACCATGGTTCTATAGCGCAGGGCATGCCGAAAATCTGGGCCCCTGTGTCTGCTATGAGAGGAGCAAATCGCGAAATGAGATCCATTTCCACGCGGTTCATCACTGGGATGATGAATCCGTTATGTTTTGGAGTCCATTCGGCAGACTTTTCAAGCGCTGAAGCCAGAAAAAGGTTCTGATTCCGCAGTTTGGCAATGATTTTTTTTCTCAGTTCCGAAGAAGAGACAGGCCCGGCCGGGGAAGTATGAACCTCCGTCCCCTCAGGCTCCAGCGAACTGCCAGCTGTATTGGGCTGTTCCGCACTGTGCTGAGAATCAGCAGAGCGCGGATGCAGGTCGCGGAGAAGTGGCGCATTTTGGGCATCGGCGCTATTGTTGGGTCGGTCCTGAAAAGGGAGCGACGCATCCTTTTCCCGCTGTCCGCGAGAGGGAAGTTCTTTCGCATTGATAGCTTTTTGCACGGAATGAATCGCGTCGAACAATTCGTGCGGGCTAATGTATGATTTGATGTTGCATAATTTGGCTACTGCCAATTCGAGCTCATACCGCGGTTCGATTGTTTCTTTGAGATGGCGATAGGTATCGAGGAGCAGTGCAATTGCATATTCGATCTGCGCTTTCGAAAAGGATTCAAGGACTATGGGCTCAAAAACAGTCCGAGGGGCGCTTAATAATCCTTCTTTTTGCACTCCATGCAGCATGAGCAGGATGGAACGGCAATAATCGACCGTATCGGTTAAAAATTGCTCCGGAGATACACCTTGCTCAAGGATTTCGTCGAGTACACTGAAAGCTTCTTTTGTATTGTTTGTGACAATTGCGCGAAAGAGGCTGTTGAGGCGATCGATGCCGACCAAGCCGAGCGTGTCGCGAATATTCTGTGCAGTAATTTTGGTACCGGAGAAGGAGGCAATCTGGTCGAAAAGGGTATAGGCGTCTCTGACCGAGCCTGCCGCTTCACGGGCTATCCAAAGGAGTGCTTCTTCCTCGGCCTCGACTCCGGTTTCGGCAGCGGCTTGCCGCAATAATTGAAGAATGGTCTCCAGGGAGACGAGCCTGAAATTGAATTGTTGACAGCGGCTTTTTATGGTTGCAGGGACCTTGTGCGGCTCGGTTGTCGCAAAAATGAAGACAATATACGGTGGAGGTTCTTCGATGGTCTTGAGGAGTGCATTGAAGGCACTCATCGAGAGCATGTGGACTTCGTCGATAATGTAGATTTTATAGCGCCCCGAGTTGGGTGCGAAGAGCACTTCGTCTTTTATCTGGCGGATATTGTCCACCGAAGTGTTTGAGGCACCATCGATTTCAATGACATCGAGGGAAGAACCGCTTGAGATAGCGAGGCACGAAGGACAAGTCCCGCATGGATGAGGCGTCGGCCCATGTTCGCAGTTGAGCGCTTTGGCGAGTATGCGCGCTGTGCTGGTTTTCCCGCACCCGCGAGGCCCGGAAAAAAGGTAGGCATGCGCAATACGACCTTGTTCCAGAGATGAAATGAGGGTTGCTGCGACAAAATTCTGTCCGGCAAGCTGTTCGAACGTCTGGGGGCGTTTGCGTGTTGCGGTAACTTCAAAGGGCATACAGGAAAAATAGCATGACGGGGTGGAAGGGTAAAGCAGTCAAAGCGCATAAAGCCAGGCGCTCTGCGGCACCGCACCTGCTGCATACCGTTGCTTCCTTCCGGACCTGGCGGGGTTAGGCAGTGGTTACGAGCACAGTGCCTGGCCTTATGCGCTCGAACTGCAAGCGGAGAGAGAGGGATTTGAACCCTCGGTACCCTTACGGGTACACGCGACTTCCAATCGCGCACCTTCGACCGCTCGGTCATCTCTCCAGGGGTACAATCGCACTCAATGATGAGGGCATCAGGAGAAAACCGAGGCCCCCTGCCCGCGGTTTCTTCTCGCGGAGAGAGGGGGATTCGAACCCCCGGAACCCAGAGGGTTCAACGGTTTTCGAGACCGCCCGATTCAACCGCTCTCGCATCTCTCCAATAAAAAAGTGAGGCTAAGAGGATTCGAACCTCCGACCTTCAGATCCGCAATCTGAAGCTCTATCCAGCTGAGCTATAGCCTCACGAAACCGGAGAGGGAGGGATTCGAACCCTCGGTACCCTTTAGAGGTACAACTCCTTAGCAGGGAGCCCGATTCGGCCTCTCTCGCACCTCTCCTCAAACCAGGTGGCTCATGACGGAGCAGGGGGGATTCGAACCCCCGGTACCTTGCGGTACAGCGGTTTTCAAGACCGTCTCCTTAAACCCCTCGGACACCGCTCCAACCTAAGCAAACCATTCGGCGAGAATCGACAATACGAGAAAGCGGGGCAATTGTCAAGGGCCGCGGCTGCTGTCAGCCTGCAAACCTCTGTCCCTGAGAGGAGTTGCGCCGCACAAGTTCGTCCTCCACAAGCCCGGCAAGGATGTGCTTATCCATTGGCTTATGGATGCTTATGCAGTCTTCGGGGCGAAAATCGGCCGATATGCGCATGATCTCGGTCGAAGGGGGGAGCACTTCGAGGCAATCGGCGAGGAGACCGGGCAAACGTGAAGGATGCATCGCCGTAATCTCGCCTGCGGGAAAGCTTCGGGCAAAGGCGGAGTCTTTCACAATACGGAAATCATGAAATTTTATGCCCTCTGTCCCCGTGCTGGCGGTCAATTGTGCGGTTTCAATCATCATTGCATGTGATTCTCCGGGAAGACCAAGCATGAGATGCACCGTGCGCTTTAAATGAGTTCGCTTTGCAGTTTCCATCGCATCGAGAAAGGCCTTGACGCCATGCTTTCGCCGTATAAATGAAAGAGTCTCTTCGTGTGCCGACTGAAGGCCTAGCTCAACCCATACTTCCATACCCTGTTCCATATAGCTGGCGAGGAGCTCGGCTTTTTCCTGATCGAAGCAGTCAGGGCGTGTCGAGACGATAATGCCTTTTAACGGTCCTGTTTCAGAAGTGCGAAGTTGAGGTGCGACACGAGGTGGTGTGCCGATTTTTTCATATGTCCGCCGGAAAGCATCGATGGCATCTTCATAGACTTGAGCCAATCTTTTCACGGGGGCATTGGTGCAAGTGTAGGCCTGGAAATAGAGAAAGAAGGCGTTTGCATGGTAGCGTCTCTGCGTGAAGATGAGCGCGCGTTCGATTTGTTTTTCGATGGCGGGGACAGAGGTTTGAGTTTTTTGATACGCAGAGATATTGCCATCGGGGGCGCAGAAACGACAGCCCCCCTGCAATCGGTCAGGACTTCTGTGAGGGCAGGTAAAACCGGCATCGATGCCAAGCCGCCAGACGGGTTCGCCAAAACGGGCTTTCAGGCATTGGGAATGCCAGTTGATGCGCGATATTTTTTTCTGGTCACTCAGTTCCTGCACAGCGAATCCGATCTTCTCCTTTGCTGACGTGGGTTTGTTCATTATGATACCATGATACAAGAGGATTTTGCGAGCAATGAAGAAGGTGAACAAATATAGTTTGAGCTTTTTCGGCAGTCTTGTCGTTCTTTTGTTGATTATTCCCCTGTCCGGCTGTGATCGGGTGTCTCAAAGTGCGTTGGTATGGACCGATGTTCCTGAGCTTGTCATTGCCGCGCAGCTTTTCAATAAAGAAAACGATCAGTTTGCTGTGGATGTCGAGTATAAGGCGAATCCAGCTTCCGAAATGAAAAAGACAAATAAACCTCCGTCCCTCGTGGTTGCAAAATATTTGCTCTCCAGGCCGCTGACGAGAAAATTTGATTCTCTGAATGATCTTTTTTCAAAGTATTACCTGGATCCGAACGATATGTATCCGGCATTGTTGAGCGCTGGCAAGCAGGGCACGGAGCAGCTTTTAATGCCCTTGTCGTTTGACTGCATGGTGTTGGTAGAGCGAAAGACCGAAAATGCGAGCGCCGGAGTTGCCGTGCTCAATCCCGATGTGCTTCAGAGTTCATCGCAAGCATTTACCGTAATCAAGAATGACGAAATGAGCGCGATGGGATTTTCTCCCCGATGGGATGTGGAGTTTGCGGAAGACTGGCTTTTTGCGGGAGGCTCCAACTTCTCTCTTAATCCAAACTGGAAGTCAACCTCTGTCCCCAGAGCGAACGATGCAAATTCATGGCCTATTCTGTGGGACAGGGGAAATCTCGAAAAATCTGTCGACGTTCTTTTATCTCTCAGTTCGAATGTAAAAAAAGAACAGGAAGATGCCTTTACTTTCACCTATTTCAATAAACCTGGCTACCAGCTTGTGCTTGAAAATCGCATCCTTTATTGGCCGATGAAGGCGAGTGAATTTTTCAGGCTCCCTTATTCGGCAAAGACACAGTTGCGCTATCGTTTCCCTGCGGTGGATCAGAAAGTTTTATTGACTGCAGATACCCGCTATATGGGAATCCCCAGGGGAGCGAAGAATAAAAAGGCTGCATTGGCATTTGCCCGATGGCTTTTGATTGCGGGAAACCAAGAGAAAGTTTGGAAAGAAATGGAATCACAGCAATTGTTGCCCGACTACATCCCATTTGGAGGGCTCAGCAGCATAATGCAAGTGAATGAGACCATTTTCTCGAAATACTTTCCTGAGTATGCACAGAACCCTCTTGTCTCTTCATCGTTGCCGAGTGTCACGGCCCTCCCCGATTATTGGGATAGTTTTTCACGCGATTTCTTGCGCCACTGGCTGGAAAACGTTTTGTCCGATTCTGTATCGAAAGGCCTAATTGATGAGCGTTTTCGCGCCTCACTTGAGCAATATTTGGGCACCATGCCCGATTGGCTCATCGCAAATCGTTAAAAGTTGTCACCCTTAAGGTTATGAATCCGCACTATTCTCGAGTTCTTTAAAAAGCGCTTCATATTCATTGAAGGTTGCACAGCGCACTGCTCGGGCACGGAACGCCGCCCCTCCAACCAGCCCTTTTGTATAAGCACAAAAATGTTTGCGAAATTCTATGCATGCGGTCTTCTCGCCCAGATACTTTATGGCCAGCTCGAGGTGATGAGTGGCTGTCCGCGCGATGGTACGGAGGGACAGAGAAGTGTCCGAAGGCTCCGTGACCGCCTGCACCGAAAGCCTCCTCAGCTCAGTAAAAATGAAAGGATTTCCGATCGCGCCGCGCGCGATCATGACGCCGTCGCAGCCGGTCATGCGGCGCATGGCGATCGCATCTTTGGCGCTGAAGACGTCGCCCGAGCCGAATATGGGGACAGAGGTTTGTTCTGCGAGCGCTTTGATGGCGTTCCGGTCCGCTTTGCCCGAATACCCTTGGGCCCGGGTTCTTCCGTGCAGTGTTATGGCGCAGGCCCCCGCCTCTATGGCGGCCGCCGAGGTCTCGGGGTAATTGATGGAATGCTGATCCCAGCCTGTGCGCAATTTGACCGAAACGGGGACGGAGGTTGCATCGCGCATGGCCCGGACAATTTCGCCGATTCGCTTTGGTGTTCTCAGAAGTGCCGAACCGGCCCCCGCCTTTATGACTTTGGGGACAGGGCAGCCGCAGTTGAGATCTATCACGGCAGGATTATATGCCGATACGATTTCTGCCGCCTTTGCCAGGGTTTTGGGATTCGATCCAAAGAGCTGGATCGCATAGTGCGTCTCAATTGGATCGCGCGCAAGGAGCCCTCTTGTTTTGACGTGGCCGCGGGCAAGGGCTTCCGCGCTCACCATTTCTGTATAGCAGAGCGCTGCGCCGAGCTCGGTGCACACGGCACGAAAAGCGATATCCGAATAGCCGGCCACGGGCGCGAGGAAATAGGGCGCACTCCATTTTTCTTCTTCGAGTGAAAAGGGGACAGCCTTATTACGGTTCATATTGAAATCCCGGGGCGAGGCGCATTCCTCGGCCTGCCCCATTAAAAGCATGGGAAGATGTACCTCCAGCGGGACGCCCCAGCCGGCCAACGTTGCGCTTTAGCCGTTGTTGAATGTCCGGGTCTCCAGGGGCTCGCCCCGAGCGGTCTTCAATCCCTCACTGCGGCATCGTCCTCAGGGATTGAGCCTGAAGAACCGGCACGCGTTCTGGTAGGTCGTTTCGGCGACTTCTTCCACATCGATATTCAGGAAATCCGCCAGGAATTGCGCCGTGGACGGAAGGTATTCAGGCATGTTGCGCTTATTCCTGTACTCTGCGGGGACCATGAAAGGCGCCTCGCTCTCGAGGAGTACGCGGTCGAGTGGAAGGAATGCGACTGTCTCATGCAGGTTGCGCGCGTTTCGGTACGTCAGGTTGCCTGCGAACGAGAAATAGATGTCGAGTCCCAGGTCGAGGATGTCCGCCGCATATGCGGCGTTTTCCGAATAGCAATGCAGCACGGCCCCGGCGGGAGGCATCCGGTCTTTCAGAATATCGAACACATCTTTGCCGGCCTCGCGGTTATGGATGATGACGGGAAGATTGAGGCGCGCGGCGATTTCGAGCTGATCGATGAAGAGTTCGATCTGGCTGCGCTTGTCGCCAAATTTATGGTAGTAATCGAGGCCGATCTCGCCTATGGCGATGACGCGGGGCAGTTTTATGGACTCCTCGATGAAGCGCTGCCAATCCCTGCCGGGATTGTTCACTTCCGAAGGAGAAACGCCGACGGCGTGATAGACCTGCTCCGCAGGCTTCAGGTTTTCGTATACCTGTTTGAAGTCCACGAGGCTGTTGCAGATGCTGACAATACGGCTGACTCCGGCAAGTTTTGCTTGCTGGCAAACAAGAAGTTGTTCAATCGGGTCATCGTAAATAAGCCCGATGTGGGCGTGAGTATCAAAATACCTCATGGCTTTTCCGCTATAAAAAATGGTGGGCAGCCCATACGGGCTGTCTTTAAATGTAACATGAGTACGCGCTAGCGTCAACAGTGATTTATTTCACTGTGAATTGCGCGAATTTTGTCAAGAATGATCTCCCGGCTCATTTTGACTTTCCGGAATGTTCACATCTCAAAATCTTGCCCCAGATATGTCTCGCGCGCAAGAGGGTTGTCAATGATGTCCTGCGGCTCACCATGCGCGACGATGATTCCCTTACTGATGATATATGCGCGCGTGGTGATGGCGAGTGTGTCGCGGACATTGTGGTCGGTGAGGAGAACGCCGATCCCCTTTGCGGAGAGAGAGCGTATGAGGAACTTTATTTCGCGGATTGCAATGGGATCGATGCCTGTAAATGGCTCATCGAGAAGAAGGAATTTGGGCTCGATGGCCAGTGCCCGCGCGATTTCAGTTCTCCGGCGCTCGCCCCCCGAGAGAGAGTAGGCTGGCTGTCGGGCAACATGGGTAATGCCGAATTCTTCCATGAGACCGCGCGCTTTTTCCCTGCGCCCCGACAGGGTCAAGCCGCTGCGTGCCTCAAGGACCGCGAGAATGTTTTCTTCGACGGTCAAGCGGCGGAATATCGATGGTTCCTGAGGGAGGTAGGAGATTCCGAGCATGGCCCGCCTGAACATGGGGAGTCGGTCGATCTGTTTGCCGTTGAAGTGGACGCTGCCCGCATTTGGTTTGAGAAACCCTGCAATTATATAGAAAATGGTGGTTTTCCCCGCGCCGTTTGGCCCCAGCAGTCCGATCACTTCCCCTGTCTCCATGGAAAAACTGACATCGGCGACGGCGAGTGTTCGTCCGAACGATTTTCGCAGATGGGAAGCTTCAAGCGTTGCAATGCTCATTGCGATGCAGGTTTTTCCTTTGTGGTGATGTCCCCGGAGACTTCGCCTGAAACCTGGAGGTTCGACCAGTCTGAAGTTGCAGAGATCACATCGCCTTTGAGGGTTCCGTCTTCGGTGACAGCGATTGCACCGCCATGAAGCTTGATCTCTTCGGTGTCGCGGTTGTAGTGCGCATATTCGGCGCGAATCGACATGTCCTCTTTCAGGACGAGGACGGAGACGGCCGCTTCAAAAATTGACTGTTGCTGGTCGAATCGGAGCCATTCGGCATCGATGGTGGTATTGTTCTTTGTGTCGTTGACGGCAACTTTGCCCTGGGCGATGCCGATTTCCGTGTCTCTCTGGTAATTGAGTTTCTCAGCGACGAGCGAAAAGCCCTTTTCGGTGTCGTTGACCGTGACATTCCCGCTGCATGCGACGTTTACGTAATCTTCTCCGTTGAGTTCGACGCGATCCGCAGTTATGATGAGGCTGCCCGTGGTGATTTTGACCGAGCCCGTGAGGATGGTATCCTGTTTGTCTTTTGCGAGGACGCCCTGGACGCTGCGTGCACTGAAAGATATGGGTTTTGTGCCGCTGGCCGGCTGGGTTTCGGCGGGGACGGAGGTCTGTTCTGGTTCTGTCTGGGCAAAGCCTGTCTGCAGCGCTCCGCTCACTATCGCGATCACGAACAGCCACAGAGGCGCTCTTGTCTTCATAACTGTATTCTACCTCATGTCATTGATTAACGGAACCGGATACATTTGCCCGAATTTCGTAATACTTCTGCTTGACGTCGAAGAGCAGGCCCTGGCCGGCCATCCATAGCTGGTCCTTCGCCTTTATGACGACATCGGCGTCGGCGGGGGTCTCGAATACATCGAGCGCCCGTCGGTACGTGATCTTTTGGGTTTCGAACGAGACGTCCCCTTCCGCGCTCCTGACATGCACATATCCCGAGAATTCGGCATCGCCGCTTGCCTCGTAGAAAACGGCTCTGTCCGCCTCTCCGGAGGCGGAAACCGAGCCGTCATCGGTGTCGTAGATAGTAAAGGTGAGCCCTTCGATTTCCAGTCGCTGATCCGCCTCGTACCATGCGGCCCGCTGTGCGGAGATCTGCATGGAGAGTTTGCCGCTGCGGTATTCTTTTCTCGTCAGATCGACAAAACGGGCATCGGGAGTTTCCGTCTGCGCGGCGTCTGCGTCTTCTTCGAGCTGCTGGTTGCAGGAGGAGAGGGACAGAGGCAGGAGGCATGCAAGGTACAGCACGAAAGCAAACCGAAACAGTCTCTCCAGTGCTTTTTTAAAGCCACCCATGCATGTACGCTCCCCGCACGGGTCAGACCCCGGAATGATTCAGCGCCGCTTTGATGAATTCCCTGAACAAGGGATGCGGCGAAGTCGGGCGCGATTTGAATTCCGGATGGAACTGTACGCCTACCGACCAGCTGTGGCTTGGCCACTCGCAGGCCTCGACGAGCTCGCCGTTCGGCGTTGTCGCACTCACGGTGAGGTGATGCGCCTCGAGCTCGGCGCGCAGATCGTTGTTGACTTCGTAGCGGTGGCGGTGGCGCTCGCTTATCTGCTCGGTTTTATACGCTGCGCGGATATTCGAGCCTGCCTTCGTGACCGCATCGTAGGCGCCGAGCCGCATGGTTCCGCCATAGTTCTTGATCTTGGTCTGCTCTTCCAGAAGACATACGACCGGGTGCGGCGTCGATTTGTTGAACTCGGTAGAGTGCGCATCCTGCCAGCCGAGCACCGAGCGCGCATATTCGATGACCATAATCTGCATGCCGAGACAGATGCCCAGATAGGGAATGTCGTGCTCCCGCGCATAGTGCGCCGCGCGTATCATGCCTTCAATGCCGCGCTCGCCAAAGCCGCCCGGCACGAGTATGCCATGAATGTCCTTGAACACCGAGTCCAGGTCCGCATTCGGATCTTCGAGCCGCGATGAATCGACTTTTTCGATCTCGAGACCTGTGTGGTGCGCGATGCCTCCGTGACAGAGCGCTTCCCATATCGATTTGTAGGAGTCGTGCAGGTCCATGTATTTGCCGACAACGGCTATTTTTACCTTGCGGCTCGGCTTTGTCACAGCCTGGACGACAGTCTCCCATTTGCCGAGTTCCGCATGGCGGCTTTCGATGTTCATCTTGCGCAGCAGGAAAGTATCCAGTTTCTGGTTGTAGAAAGTGAGGGGAACCTCGTAGATGGTGGGAGCATCGTAGCCGCTGATGACCCCATCCTCTTCAACGTTGGTGAAGAGTGAGATTTTGCGCCGCAGATCATCGCTCAAAGGTTTTGCCGAGCGAAGAACGAGGGCATCGGGCTGGATTCCGACTTCCTGCAGTTCCTTGACCGCGTGTTGCGTGGGTTTTGTCTTTATTTCGCCGCCGGAAACGGAGGGTACGAGCGTTACATGGACGGAGATGGCGTTCTGCTTGCCGAACTCGTGGATGAGCTGGCGGCATGCCTCCAGAAAGGGAACTGACTCTATATCCCCGACGGTGCCGCCGATCTCCACAATCGTCATGTCGACTTCGGGATTGCTTGCCACGGCGAGGATGCGCTGCTTGATTTCGTTGGTGATGTGGGGAACAACCTGGACAGTTCGGCCCAGGTATTCTCCGGCCCTCTCCTTTTCGATGACCGACTTGTAGACTTGCCCCGTGGTGATGGAGTTGGCCCGGCTCAGTTTTGCGGTGGTGAATCTGCCATAGTTGCCGAGGTCGAGATCGGTTTCGGCACCGTCGTCGGTGACATAGACCTCGCCGTGTTGATAGGGACTCATCGTGCCGGCATCGACATTGAGGTAAGGATCGATCTTTACCATCTGCACGGTAAAGCCACGCGCTTCCATGAGAGCGCCGATCGAGGACGCTGTGATCCCCTTCCCAAGAGAAGAGCACACCCCTCCGGTTACAAATATTAGCTTTCTCATGGGTCTTCAGTATCCCAAATTGTCGCAGGGGCTGTCAATCCTGTTTGGTCTGTCATGCCACCATGCATTGACACATGGCGCTGCAGTCTGATGATATAATAATGACGATGAATCATGAACAGTTGCTTGCCCGGGGCCTGGCGGCCCTCGATTTCGATATCTCAGGCGGAATTCTCGAAACATTGTCGGGGTATCTCGATGAACTGGAACGGTGGAATCCTCTCTATGGCCTCGTCAATGCCGAAGGTGAGGAGCTTGTCATAAAACATGTGCTCGACAGTCTGGCCCCCTGGCGAGTGCTGGCAGAACTGTTCGCTGATATCGAAAGTTCCGCCGCACAGGGGGAAAAAGTGCGCGTTGCCGATATCGGGGCAGGCGCGGGGTTCCCCGGGATTCCGCTCTCCATGGCGTTCCCGGAGCATTCTTTCATTTTGATAGAGAGGCTTGAGAAGAGAGCGCGGTTTTTGGAAAACATTGTGATGCTTTTGGGGCTTGAAAATGTCGAGATTCGTCAAAGCACGGTGGAAGATGAGCACGAGCCGCTGCAGTGCGTCGTATTCCGTGCGCTGAAGCCTTTTGGCGAGAGGAAACTGTTTCGATCAATATGGAAAAAGATTCAGCCGGGTGGAGCTTTATGTGCCTACAAAGGACGGATAATGCATGCAAGGCTTGAGCTCTCCGAACTTTCGGATGATCCCGTGCTGGGCGGTCTGGCCTCGAATGCCCAGATCGTGCCTGTGTGGGTTCCTTTTTTGGAAGAAGAGCGCTGTGTGGTCGTCGCGAAGAAAACGTCGTCAGGTTCTCTCGCGCCGGATGATGAAAGAGCGCATCGAAACAGTTGAATTCTGGAATGAATCATGGAAAAAGCTCACGTGGTCTTCAGGCTCTTTCATCGCGAGGACAGCGATGGCCGGCAAAATGTGTTCGGGCGTAGGAATCGCCGGTGAACGACCGAGATTCTGCAGTGTGAATTCGCTGAGCGCGGCGGCATTTCCAGTCTGAACGAGCTCGGCGATTGTTTTGTCGGCCTCGATGGCCCATGCAGGCGGTTTGGTGTTGATGTCTTTGCTCATTTCATAGATGTTGTGCACCAGCCCTCCGCTTCCTATCAGCAAGATTCCTCTGGTTCTGAGAGGCGCAAGCGCCTTCCCGACTTTGATGATCCTCGAAGTGTCGACATGATATGAGAGGCTTATTTCGACAACAGGGATTTGGGCATCGGGGAACATGTGGACGAGAACACCCCAGACGCCAGTATCGAGGCCGCGCTTGGGATCGGTTTTGGCATTGATGCCCGAGGAGCGCAGAAGGCTGCAGATTGTCTCTGCCAGTTCGGGTTCTCCGGGAGGTTCATAGCAGATATCATGCAGTTCCTGCTGGAATTCGATGCTGTCGAATATCTGTCGGGGATGGGGTGCGCTGGTTACCTGAACTTCCGGGGAGATCCAGTGGGAGGACATCACTGCAACGGCAGCGGGGACAGGAATGCGGGTTTTGAGCTCGCGGAGCGATGCGGCAAAGTCGTTGTCCAGCGCCGCGTTTATCGGGAGTCCATGTCCGGCAAAGATGACGGGCATAGGTACAGAAGCTTCGACAGCCGCGGCGCCCATGTTGGTCTCATCGCTCATCATTCGTAAGATAACCCATGCCAGGTATGCGCGCAACAAAAGGTTTCATCTTTTGTTGTCGGCAAAAGGGAAAACCCACAGTTTGGCGCGCTTGAGTTCCACGGCCGAAGAAGAAAATGGAATACCCTCCAGCTCAAGGAGGCGCCGCTTCAGGCTTGTGCCGCCCTGATAGCCCGTCAGGTTCCCATTCGAGCCGACGACCCGGTGGCATGGGATGAGGAGAGGCAGTGGATTTTGCGCCAGCGCGTGGGCGACAGCGCGAGAGGCCAGGGGATTGCCGCTCCCCTTCGCAAGTTCGCGGTAGGTGCAGATGTGACCGAAGGGAATGGTGGCATCGAGCATAAGTATCTTTTGCTGAAAATTACCAAGGTGACCCAGACTCTGTCTAAGAAGTGAAAGAGGCAGCTCGACGGGGTGACCCGCAAGAATGGCTCGGAGCAGCTCCGCAACGGACTCGATGGCGGAAGGCAGAGCGGTACCCTTCTCCCACAGTTTCAGGTCCGGGAAATCTGTCCGGGCCTGCTCAAGATGACCGGCACCATTTTTGGGCAGGTAAATCCGGCGGAGCCTTGCGGTGTCTTGGCCTTCCCAGAGAATGAGAACGTCGCCAAAAGAAGACGAAAGAGAAGTGCAGAACGTCGTATTCATAATTCCTCCTCATGGATTTTATGTGCGCGAATTCCCAAATTGTCGGCGTGCAGGAAAACGGTGCGCCACGAGTGTTGGGCCCGCTCTGCGATGGCGGACTCGAGGCTTTTCTCATTTTTTTCGGGGACAGAGGTTTCGAATACTGCCAAGATTGTGGGTCCCGAACCCGATATCCACACTGCGGCGGCATTCTGTGCCCGGCAGGCAGTCTCCACAATTTCAAAATCAGGAATAAGGAGACGACGATATGGCTCGTGGATCCGGTCTTCGCAGGCGCGGCTGAGCATAATCAGATCGGCCTTCTGTATCGCCAGGGCGGTGAGCACGGCATGGGAGAGCGAATGTACGACGTCTGCACGAGAGTATATATCTGGCAGGGCCTTGCGCGCCAAACTTGTTGCGAGATTAAAGTCCGGGATGCAGGCCGCAAAAAGCCAGGCTTCGGGCACACTGCTGTGGCTGACGATGATTTCCTGCCCTGCGAGTGCCGCGGCGGTGAAGCCCCCGTAGATGGCCGGAGCCGCATTGTCCGGATGTCCTTCGATATCGGCGGTCACCCTGAGAAGAAAGTCCAGATTCTCCGGACTGCGCAGAAAACCGGAGTATTCAACCTCTGTCCCCGCGTCTGCCCCTTTATGGAGAAGAAGCGCGGCCGCCGCTCCCGCCACCGCAAGGGACGCGCTCGAGCCGAGGCCATGGGCGGGTGGAATATGTGTGACAAATTCGACAGAGATTTCGGGGACAGAGGTTTGCAGGACCGAGCATGCATGACGGAATGAGCGCAGAAAAAGATTGTCCTCCCCGGCCCACTGGGATGGGCATCCTTTCAGGCTTGTTCTGGCGGCTCTTTCGATGCGGACTATGTTTGAGAGTGACAGGGCAATCCCGAGGCAGTCGAAGCCGGGGCCGAGATTTGCGCTTGTTGCGGGGACTTCAATCTCTATCATAAGAGCCCCGTTGTGTCTGATGGGCGAACTCGGCGAGCAGCGGTTCAAGCTCCGCTTCTCCGGCGATGGTGCGGTGCTGGATTTGTGCGGCGGCGAGCGCCGCGATGGGCCCCGGAACAGGGATGCCGGTAGTCTGGGAAAGTTCGAAGGCGAGCTGAAGGTCATCGGTATTTTTGCGTAAAGAAGGCGATAGTCCCTGGAGCGCCTCGAGGCAGGCGGCGGGGAATTTAAAGGGACTTGCGGTCGCCGCAATGACGAGGGGAGTAAGGGCCTCAACCTCCGTCCCTCTTTTCTCTGTCGACTCATGTGCAACCGCGCAGGCGACTGCGGTGTGCGGGTCGACGAGTACACCGTGGGCTTCCCACATGTGCCGAATGCTCGCAAGCGTTTGGCTGTCATCTGCCCATCCGGCAGAGAAATCGGCGATTCTGGTGCGGTCCTGCCCGGACAGTTGAAAGAAGCCTTCATGCTCGAATTTGCCCATCGTGGATGCGAGGAGTTCAGGATTGTTATCGAGCGCAAGGTACAGGAGCCGTTCCAGATTGCTGGAGACCAGGATGTCCATCGAGGGGCTCAGGGTCTTTGAGAATTTTCTCCGTCTGTCGTAGAGGCCCGTGCTGAAAAAATCGTGCAGAATTCGGTTGGAGTTTGAAGCACACACGAGGTTTTCTATGGGGACGCCCATTGCTTTTGCATAGCGGGCGGCCAGAATATCGCCGAAATTGCCGCTCGGCACGACAACATCAAAGGCTTTGTCTCTCTGTAGTGCGCCCGAGAAAACCAAGTCGCGCCAGGCTTTCACATAATAGACGATTTGAGGCAAAAGTCTTCCGATGTTGATCGAGTTTGCGGAGCTGAGGCGCAGTCCGAAAAAAGGTGAATCGGGATTGTGCGCAGTTTGGAAGATGGCCTTGACTGCCCGCTGCGCGTCGTCAAAATTGCCTCGCAGGCCGACGACGAACCGGCCTTCAGTGGGGACGGAGGTCATCTGAAGGCGCTGTATCTGGCTCGTTCCCGTGGCGGGGTAAATGACCGCTATGCGGATGCCTGGTCGCCCCCCAAGCCCGGCGAGCGCCGCGGAGCCGGTGTCGCCCGAAGTCGCGGTGAGTATGAGCACCGGCTCATCGATACCGCATTTTTCAAGGCTTGTGCGCAGCAGCCCTCCCAGAAGACTGAGGGCGAGATCCTTGAATGCACAGGTTCTGCCATGAAAGAGCTCGAGCAGGAAAAGCGGCGTGGTCCCGCCTGCGCGCCGTCGACTGCCATCGCAGGCCAGCGAGCCGGCCGCGACGAGAGGAACAATTTCAGGAACGTCGAACATCGGGTGTTCGCCGGTGCTCGAATATGCCTCCTCGATGAGGCGACGGAGCTCACGTTCTGGCCAGTCGAACCATGGAGACATCACAATCCGGGCCAGCTCGGCGTACGGGAGATTCGGCTCTAAAAGCGCCTCGGGCGGCAGTTTCGGTATTTCCGTGGGAACAAAAAGCCCGCCGTCCTGAGGCATTCCCTGTACGATGGCCTCTGCGATGCTCACGTTGACATGGGCATTTCGTGTGCTTGTATAGCGAACTGCCATATGTATGAGCATACAGGAGTCGCGGGTATGAGAAAAGCCCGCCTCGACACGGCAGCGGGCTTGTATGATTCAATATCGATCAGGAAAGGTGGCACGGCATCAGAATTCCGGTCTTAATTTTTGCGGGCATCAAATCTTGTTGAAATCGAGAGGGACAGAGGGATCGCGTTTGCCGAGCTCGGTGTTGAGCAGGAAGAGGCCCTGACCAGCGTTGCCGACGAGATCGATGCTCTGGAGGATTTCGGCCGCGCTCTTTTCCTCTTCCACCTGTTCGTTGATATACCACTGCACAAAGGTCTGGGTCGCATAGTCCTTTTCGGCGATTGCAAGGTCCATGATTTCCCGGATGCTCGCGGAGACGGCCTGCTCGTGGGAGAGAACATGCTGGAAGAGGGGCTTCACATCCTTTTCTTTGAATTCAGGCGCTTCGATTCTGGCAAATGCGACGACTGCGCTCTGATCTTGGAGATATCCCACGAATTTCATCGCATGGAACATCTCTTCGTGATACTGGACGGTGAGCCATTTCCCGATTCCGGTATAGCCGAGTTCATTCATTTTGGCAGCCATTGCGAGATAGAGATATGCTGAATACATTTCGCGGTTGATCTGAAGATTTATCCGATCGGCCATTTTCTGTGACAGCATCATGTGCCTCCATAGTATTGATTTGACGTTGGGCGGTTGAACCACTCGTATTTTGAATATAATGATTTTTATATAAATAGAAAAATAAATTAGAGGCCCGCGATCTGTCCATGACGAAAACAGCTCACAAGATGGTCGTTGACAATGCCGATCGCCTGCAGGTGTGCATAGATTGTCACTGAGCCGA
>Ga0228535_1002092_pt1 | contig 21930 bp, 13 predicted proteins | sample SJ1metagenome_FD_168457 | JGI IMG/M metagenome (GOLD analysis project Ga0228535, IMG submission 168457) | Enriched culture of PCE-dechlorinating microbial communities from Ithaca, New York, USA - SJ1 | ecosystem: Engineered > Modeled > Simulated communities (microbial... > Unclassified | place... | reverse complement strand
CCTTGTGCGAAGCGGCCTCGCGTCCCGGCCGCCAGTTCAGTTCCGCGTCGAGATCGACGCCGGTGGCGCCGACCGCGGGAACGGGCTCGCGAGCCTGGACCGGAACGAAGAAGAACCGGACCTCGCTCAAGCCATACTGAGCGACGATACCGCCCCAGTTGCTGTTGATCGTCAGCTTGACGAACTTGGCGACGGCTCCGTCAAAGTCCACTGGTTCGTCGGGCAGATACGTCGAGGCGCCGGGGGCCCGCGTGAACTCGAAGTCGCCCAACTGGGCCCAGGTCTCGTCGTCCACCGAGTATTCCACGGTTACGTCCTTGGCGCCGAAGCCGAGGATGGACTCGAGCGCCTGGTTGGAGTTCCAGACCTGCAACTTGTCGAGTTTGTACGCCTTGTCGAACTCGTACCGAATCCACGCCGGTTGCGCCGCGCCGGAGGCGCTGAGCCACATGTGAGTGGGATCGACCGAGTGCTGATTGGCGGGATCGAGACCCAAACCGTTGATCGTGTTCTCCGGAACCATCCCGGGGTTGGAACTCGACGCGGTAACTACAATGCTCGTGATCGGATAGGAGACCGGTTCAGCCGTGAACGACCAGACCAGGCCTTTGAATACCTGGGAAGCCGGCGCCGCGCTGACCTCGTCCACACGCCAGTAGTAGACCTGGCCGTACCGGAGGCGTTGAACGGGCGTGTAGGTGGTCTGGGTCTGGCCCTGGCTGACGAGCACGCCTTTCGAGTTGGTCCGGCTGGCGTCGGTGACGTCTGCAAGGGAAGTCCCGAAATACACGTCGTGCGCCACGGCGGTGTCGGCGGCTTTCCAGCTCAGGACTGCGTCAGAAGGCACATCGACCGCTTTGTCCTGCGGATTCGGGTTGCTGGCGGTTTCGCCGGACTCGCCGAGCATGTAACGCACAGCGTTGATGAACATCTTCGCGCCGTCCGGGTACAGGTCGTAGTACCCGGCAGTTTCCGAGTTCACGCCGTCCGTTTCACGACTGCCGGTCAGGAACACCATGCGAGGACCGGCCAATACATCCGTTCCGGCTCCGCCGGCGTGCGTCACCGTGACCCCGGCCGGCCATTCGGCGATGACCATCGCTCCGATGGCGGAATGGGCGCTGCCCGGGGCGACCGTGGCCAGGACCTTCCCATTGGCGTTGGCTGCTTCGGTCACAATGGAAATACCTCGCATCGTCGCGCCGCTGACGGGATGCTTCATGACGCCGGCGTACGGATTGGCCATGGCGCCCCCGGTCAACTGGATTCCCGCAAAGACTTGATGCGCCGGGTCGACGGCCGTCAGCTTGATGTCACCCGTGGTGTCCGGGATGGTGTTGCCAGTGGACAAGCCCAGGCGATTCTGACGGATGGCGTAGCCTCCCAGGATCATCATGGGGGCGGTGATCCGAGTGTTCCACGTCGTGGCTGCCGCGTCCTGGTAGTTGGCGCTGCCGACCGAGCGGCTGATGATGACCAGATCCGCCGCATTGAGCAGGGCCGCGTCGGGACTGGCTGTCGTGACGTAACGGGTCACATTGTAGCCGTTGGCCAGCAGCAGATCCGTGTAGCCTTTGTCGGTGGCTGTGGTGAAGCCGGTCCCGGCGGCGCCGGAACTCGGCGTGTTGTCGGCCGGATGAAACGAGACCCAGACGATGTTGGCCGCCGAGGCGGGCAGGCTCAGGCAGAAGCCTATCGCCAAAACCAGAAGAGCAAGTTGTCTGTACATGCCGATCCTCCTTCTACGAGATTACTATGAACACACCCGCTGCGACAGCGAGTCTACGCACCAGCCAGGGATCATCGAAGAAGTCCGTAGAGCAGAAAGTCAAGGCGGTCCATCACACTCCATGTCCCTGCCAATATCCCGAAATATCGGCCATTCATGGGCCGTCATTGACGACCAATTGCCAACAATGCCACGATCTCGTTTTCCACGAGTGCCTCCGTATTCTCAGTATAGCCCAATCGATCGGGAATGCCAAGCAGAAATCGTGCCCTCTCTTGATACAATCGCTTTTCCCGGACGCTGGAAAGCGATATTTCAACGCGCGGTGTCAGGCTCAGAAGCACTCCCAAGGCGATCCTGCAAAAGGGCCGCGACTTTCATACGGTTCAGGCCGCCGATTTGTTTGTCTCCGGCACAGTAGGCCAGGAGGATGCGGTGATCGACGAATGCGATCGCAGTGTAGCAGTACCACCCGTCGGGGTTGTCTTCGAGAACCCGTGAGGGGCTCCAGGTCTTGCCCTCGTCCTTGCTGACCGCCAGGCACAGGGGGGTGCGGCGGCCTTTGGAATAGGGATGGGCTCCCGAATGGTCGTTCCAGATGCAGACCAGTTCACCCGTCCAGGGAACGCGCTCGATGGACGCGGGGCTCAGGGGCGAGGCAAGGTCCGAGGGACCGGGTTTCGACCAGGTTTCGCCGTGGTCTGACGAGTGGCAGACGTACTGGCTTCCGGCGTCGGTGCGAATGAACATCATCAGACGTCCGTCCTTTAGCTCGACCACGCCGGGCTCCTGGAGGGTGACCCGCCGGCCGTCGGGACCATATCCTTTGAACGAATCCCTGCTGCGTCGCCAGGTTCTTCCGTTGTCGTCGGAGAGATAGCACATGACGATTGCCGCCCAATCCCTGGGTTTTCCGGGGCCCTGGTGCCACGCCACCGGCAGGACCAGCCGGCCCGACTGCAATTGCACCACGCGGTCGTTGTTCAGTACATAGTAGCCCACCTCGTCGGTGATGCAGCACTCCGGCTCGCTCCAGGTCTTGCCCTCGTCGGTCGAGAGGCACATCATGGGCCGGCAGTCCTCATTGGATGTCTTACGCAGGTAGAAGAAGGCGATCTCGCCGCTGTCCAGACGCAGCAGCGAGACGGACATCACGTTCATGCCGCCCGTTCGAGGGACCAGGATCGCGTCCTCGCTCCAGGTCCGCCCGCGATCCGAGGAAACGCGTATCGCCAGGTCGGCCTCCGCCTCATCGCCGCTGCCGCCGGTGAAGCGGGTGTAGATCAGGCACAGACGTCCGTCTTTCAACTCGATGATGTCCCCCTCGGAATTCCGGGGATTCCCAGGGCCCGGCTCGATCGTCAGCAGCGTCTCAACTCTGAGAGGGATCCCCTGACTCACGGACACGCTCCGATCCTCCTGAATCTCGATAGTGTCTGTGGTGTTTCCACGTTCCACGAGCACCTTGGGTGTACTTCCCGTGGGCACGAGCCGGACACCGGTGACTTGGGGCTTGCCGTCCGCGGCCATCGGTTCCAGGACCGCCGCGAATCGCACGTTTCGTCCCTTCCTGCCGATCATCGTCATGGGCACGCGGTCGGTCACCGAGCCGCCGACGCCATCGGCGACGATGACCGTCGTATCCGGTTCGGCGGCCATCGTCAGGTGGACGGGGACTTTCTCATCCTCGAATCGGATGCGGATCGTGTCGGCCGTGACGCCTTGCATGGAATTCCGGACATACTCGCTGCCCTGGAACTTGCGCGCCGGAGGCGTCTGGTTCTGCGCTGCCTCGCAGACGGCTTTGCGTCCTCGATTGTGGTAGATCCAGTCAAATTGGCGGTCCACATCGCAATGGAGGTCGTCGAAAACGAGCAGATAATCGCCCGTCATCACGAGCCAGCGGGTGTGGCGCACCCCTGGATAAGCCTCGTCGCAACTGGCGGCCACAGCGGTGTAGTTGTCGTTCTCTTTGAAGTGCAGCAGTCTCCCGGTCGCGGGCTGCTGGCTCTTGCCGTCCACGATCACGGTGTTGTGCGAGATCGTCGCCTTGTACCAGTTGCTGTGGATCGGCAGGCGATAGGCCTGGCTGCGGGCCCGGCCCGGGTCCACGCCCAGTTCCTCCTGGAAACCATAGAAGACGAAACTGAGCTTGTCGAAGTGGCCGTGGAAACCTCCGTAGGGGCCGAAGGTCATCGCGGCGGTCAAGCCGGCCGGGCCGTTCGTTCGCAGGATCGCATGGCCGGCGTCCTCGATGAGCCGACTGGCCAGGGCAGGGGGCGTGGCTGTGATGTCGGTCGGCCGTCCCAGAAGGATGCTCTCGAAGCTCGGCCTGGAACTGAGCAGCGAGAGGATCTCCGGGTCCTTGTATGCGTGATAGGCAGGCTCGAACGAACGACCCACGCCTTTGACCGAGGAGCCTGTGTCGTCGCCAAAGCGGGGCAGCATGCCGTCGGCCATCGTGTAGTGGATCGGCAGGGTGAACATGGCCTTGAGCCGCCCGTCCGACCACAGATCGATGTCCAGCCGTCGGGCGGTCTCGGCAATGTTGATCAGCGCCTGGAGCGTGTAGAAATGGTATCCCCAGGAGTTCTCATACCACATGCCTTCCTTCGAGACGGAAACCTGCATCTGGTAGAAGAAGCCGTTCTGCGGATCGGTGACGGCTCTCTGAACCCAAGCGGGGTCCCTGAGCAGGGCGCCGCCCCAGATCATCCCGGCGTTGTGCCAGGTCTGCCAGTTGTTCTTGCCGGTGCGGTTCTTGTCGAGGTTCCGCAGCATGGGCAGGATGAGGTGTTCGCGGATTTTGTCGTGGTCAGTCGCGGTCAACGCGCCGCTGTCGTGGATCAGATCGTAGGCGGGGCCGATCTCCGTCGAGAGGCAGACCGCCTCGTTGAGCGTCTGTTCGAAGATGTGGCCGCCCGAACGATTCTTGGGATTCTGCGGGTTGGAGTTGCTGTGGTAGGGATACTGCTCGTATCGCTCGGCATACCCGAGCAGCACCTTGGCTGCGTAGTCGGCGAATCGCCTGTCGCCGGAGATGGCGTAGGCCCAGGCGGCGGTTCGCATCTGCCTGAGGTTGCGACTGTGCTCGCGGCTGAAGATCACATCGTCATACGGTGGGCCGGAGTAGACCTGCCCGCACTTGGGGCATTGATGGTGCGTGGCGTCGATCGTCTTGAGAGCGATCTCGCATTTGTCGCACTGGTACCACTGATTGTGCTGCCCGCCGCGAGGGGGGAAGCCGAGCGGCTCGTCGATGAACCGTTCGGCCTCCTTCACAGACGCTGCGACGATGTCACGCTCCTGGCCTTGGGTGCGATAGGCCTGACGCACGCGCGCCAGTTCCTCCGCGGTGCATGCCAGATACGGGTGCGTTCGTTCGGGCAGGACCACCTGGATCTCGGGCTGCGCGATGCCTCGGCCCACGATCAGAAGGCACAGTAGCGTCGCGGAAACGGCAGATCGGATGAGGCTTGGGTGATGCGGATTGCATGTGGACGTAGCGTTCATAGGGTCCTCCTGGTTTCACCGTGTTCAGGTTCGCCCCAAGATACTCGCCCTTTGGCAATCGATCAAATCCAATGTCTTAGACAAAGCCAGGACACGGGCTTTCTCTGGACTGCACCGGGTGGAAGCGTTCAAGACGTGGACGCAGGCCGGGCGACCGCCCATCGGAACTTGGCCGACGCGCTGCGCGGATTCTCGCGGACCTCCCGGCTGTCTGGGACGATGACCTCGCGGGCGGTGGATTCGTAGACCCCGGCCCGGTATCCGTCGCGAAAGGCGTGCTTGACGAGGCGGTCCTCGCCGCTGTGGAAGCTGATGATGCCGATTCGCCCGCCCGGCTTCAGGCATTGAGGGGCCTTCAGGAGAAACGCTTTGAGTGCGTTCATCTCGTCGTTGACCAGGATCCGCAGGGTCTGGAAAGTGCGGGCGGCAGGGTGCAGAGAGCCGAGTTTGTCCCGCTGTCGCCGCCAGGTCTCCGGGGTCAATCGCTTGGCGTCGAAGACCAGTTGCACGAGTTGGGAGGTTTGCGTGAGGGGCGTCCTGGCCCTGGTCTCGACGATCCGGCGGGCGATCTCCTCGGCGTCAGGCTCGTCGGCCAACTCGACGAGAGCTTTAACCAAATTCTGTTCGGAGAGTGTCCGCAGCAGGTCGGCGCCGGTCCGCTGGAGGCGGTCGTCCATTCGCATGTCGAGCGGACCCTCGTGTTTGTAGCTGAGCCCTCGCTCGGGGTTGTCGATCTGCATGCTGGAAACTCCGAGATCCGCGAAGATCACATCGACGCCCGCGAGGTTCTCCTTTTGCATCACCTTGGCGATCCCGGCGAAGTTGCTGTGATGGCAACTCACGGTCGCTCCGCCTTCGGAAAGCCGCTTGCAGGTGCGCTCCAGTTCGATGCCGTCGATGTCCAGGCCGATCAGCCTGCCGGTGGGACCGATTCGCCTGAGGAACTCGGACGCATGGCCGCCGTAGCCGAGCGTACAATCGACGACGATCTCGCCGCGGGCGGGCCGGAGGAACTCCATGACCTCTTCGACCAGGATGGGGATATGCGTGCCCGCAGGCGTGTTGCCTTTGGCTCGCAGGTGAGTCTCCATCTCGGGATACGCCTGGAGGTTGTGCTCTTTGTATTTCTCCGCGTAGGTCCTCGGATGGGTGCCGCTGTATCGCGGCCGCCGAGTCCGCTTCTGCGATGGATCGGGGGTCGTCATCTCTGTTTCGCTCGTCGCAATCTCAGTTGTCCCCTTGCCACTGCAGTACGACCAGAACGGGATCGTGATCGGACGCAATGGGCTCGTCCAGGATGATTACGTCCTTCACGGTCCAGGGATCGCAGCCGCGGACCAGGACGTAATCGATCACCGAGCGGGGCGCGACCGCATCGACCCAGCCCGTGTTAAGCAGGACGTTCATCGGGTCGCTGCCGGGCCGGGCGTTGAAGTCGCCCGCCAGGATCACCGGCTTGCCCTTCTGCGCGGGGAACAACTGGCTCAGACGCTGAGTCTGAAGGGTGCATAGTTCGTTGCTCTGGTGGCACAGGTGCGTGCCGACGAAGGAAATCGGCCCGATGCCCGGGGGAGCGATCACGACTTCGATGGCCGATCGCGGTTCGCGGTCGAGTTGGTAGGGCAGCGGATGGACGAAGGTCTTCTCGATGGGAAACCGCGAGAGAACGGCCTCGCCATACTGGCCGCCTTGGTAGGGCATCGCCTGGCCGAAGGTGTAGTGCATGCGACAGAGCTTCGCCAGGAGCTTGGCCTGGTCGGCGCCGGAGGCCCGTTCGGTGCCGTGATCCACTTCCTGCAGTGCGACGATGTCGGGCTTGAGCGTTTTGATTACGCCGGCCAGCCGTTGGTAGTCGAACTGCTTGTCGGTGCCCTCGCCGTGATGAATGTTGTACGTGAGCACGCGAAGCGTTTGCGGCGACGAAGGTTTGATCGACTCGGCCCGGCAGCCTGCTATGGCCAGCGATGCGAGGACACCCAACGCGAGGGCGGTAAGTTCTCTTCCGGTGTAGTCCATGCAGAGGCTCTCCAGTCCTTTGATGAAGTCTTGCGCGTCACTTGACAAGCAGTTTGGCGAATCGCCGCTTGCCGACCTGGACGACCATGCCGTCGCGCGGGGTGATCTCCGCGTTCGGGTCCGCGGCCTTTTGTCCGTCAACGGTGACGCCGCCCTGGGCGCAGAGGCGTTTGGCCTCGCCGCCGGTCTCGACCAGCTTGCAGGCGGTCAGCAGGTTCTTGATCGTGATCGGCGCCGCCGGCAGGGCGATCTCGGGCATATCGTCGGGAAGCTGGCCCTTGGCGAAGATCTTGTCGAACTCCGCTGCCGCGGCGTCCGCGGCCGCCTGGCCGTGGAACTGGGCGACGATCGTCTTGCCCAGCAGGACCTTGGCCTCTTTCGGATGCGTGACCGCGGGATTGACCAACTCGGCGATCCGCTCGGTGGGCAGGTCGGTAAGCAGCGTGTAGTAGTTGGCCATCATCTCGTCGGAGATGCTCATGATCTTGCCGAACATGTTGGAGGGCTCGTCGGTGACGCCGACATAGTTGCCTTTGGACTTGCTCATCTTCTGCACGCCGTCCAGGCCCACGAGGATCGGGCTGGTGATGACGATCTGCGCGGGCTGGCCGTTCATCCGCTGGAGGTCCCGGCCGACGAGATTGTTGAAGGTCTGGTCGGTGCCGCCGAGCTCGACGTCGCTGTGAATCATCACGGAGTCATAACCCTGCATCAGCGGGTAGAGGAATTCATGCACGCCGATCGGATCGCCTTTCTTGTAGCGGATCTCGAACGTGTCCCGTTCAAGCATTCGGGCGACAGTCATATTGCTCGCCAGGCGGATGATGTCCGCCAGCCTCAGATCCGCGAGCCACTCGCTGTTGTGACGGACCTCGAGCTTATCGGGCGAAGTGTCGAGAATCTTGCCGGCCTGCTCGAAATAGGTCTTGGCGTTTTGCTCGATCTGCTCGGGCGAGAGCATCGGCCGGGTCGTGTTCTGGCCGGTCGGGTCGCCGATGCGGGCGGTGTAGTCGCCGATGATCAGAACCGCCTTGTGGCCGAGGTCCTGGAACTGACGCATTTTGCGGAGCACGACCGTGTGGCCCAGGTGGATGTCGGGGCTCGTCGGGTCCAGGCCCAGCTTGACCCGCATCTGCCGGCCCGCCTGCGCGGCCTCCGCAAGCCTCTGGCCCAGCTCCTGCTGCGTGTAAATCTCAACTGTTCCCCGGCTCAACTGCTTGAGCTGTTCGATCACAACCTGTGTGCTCATCGGTACCCCGTCCAAAGGCGTAGAAGGTGGGAAGGGACGAAGGACAGCCGGCCGACGGGACTCGCCCTGCGGCCTTTCTCCTTCTTCTTCCATGGTTTTCACAGCGATCTTCTGCCGTCGAACCTGGCCGAGCAGCAGAATTCAGCATTATACCCACGGAGGCCAGCGCGGGCAAGCGCGGACGCCGAACCACCGCGGACCGATAACGTTTTGACCCAGGGGCTGCGAAGTGCTACAATGAGCTGGGTCGATTTGCGGGATTCGTCTCGTCGTTCGGCCGATAGATAGAACGTGCGTCACGGAGTAATCAGTCAGATACAGTCGTCGCCTACGCGGATCCACAAGGGGGTGGGCCGGGATGGTTGCCGGCGTCAACGCTTCGGAGGAGTCTGCCTCATGAGATTGAAGTCACGGGTCGTCATGCTCTGCCTTCTCGGGTCTGTTGCGATCGGGGCCGACGCGCCCGGGCCGGTGATCAACGAGTTCATGGCCAGCAACGCCAGCAAACTGCCGCTCGGCGTAGGCGAGCTTTTGGACGCCGACGGCGACTCCTCCGACTGGATCGAGCTGCATAACCCGACGTCGCAGGCGGTCGAGCTGGGCGGCTGGTATCTGACGGACGACCCCGAAGATCTCACGCAGTGGCGGTTTCCCGCCGGGACGAGGCTCGCGGCCAACGCCTATCTGGTCGTATTCGCCTCAGGCAAGAACCGCACGAGTGGGCAACTGCATACGAATTTCAAGCTCGCCGCAGACGGCGGATACCTGGCTCTTGTGCAGTCCGACGGGCGGACCATCGTCCACGAGTGTGCCCCAGCCTATCCGGGCCAACTGTCGAATATCTCGTACGGGCTCACCACGTGCGCGGCCCAATTCGTCGCTGCGACGTCCACCCTATCGTACCACGTGCCGACGTCCGAGGATGCAGGGCTGGCCTGGACCTCGCCGGGCTTCAACGCCGACGTCTGGCCCACGGCGCAAGCCAGTTTGGGTTTCTCCCAAACCTCCCAACTGGTCGGGCGGGATATCGGCAACCCTCGGGTCCCCGGTTTCCATGGCCCGCAGGGTCCCAGCGTGATCACCGTCCTCGGCGGCGGCGCCGATATCGGGGGGACCTCCGACTCGTTCTACTTCCTCCACATGCCCCTCCAAGGCGACGGCGAACTGACAGTCCAGGTCATCGGCATGGTCAACACGAACCCCTGGGCCAAGGCCGGCGTGATGATCCGCGAGACGCTGACCGCGGGCTCCCGCCACGCAATGCAGGTCATCTCGCCGACCAGCGGGACCGCCTTCCAGCGGAGGATCGCGGTCAACGGGGCCACCACCTCGAACCAGGGCAACAGTCTGGCCTCTCCCTACTGGCTGCGGATCGCCCGACGTCGCAACGTGTTCACCGGGTACCATTCTCCAGACGGCGTGAAATGGACCCAGCAGGGCTCTGAGACCATCGCCATGGGTCAGGACACGTTCATCGGCATCTGTGTGACGGCCCGCAGCGCGACCGATTCCTGCGCCGCGGTGTTCGACAACGTGAGCTTCGGCAGCGCCGCGGACAACCGCCTTCGCGCCGAAATGCTGGGCAAGAGCGCCTCGCTCTGGACCCGTGTCGAGTTCGAGGCCGATCAGATCGAATCCTTCGATTCGATGCTGTTGCAGGTTCGCAGCGAAGACGGCTTCGTCGCCTGGCTCAACGGGGTGGAGGTCGGCCGGAGCAACTTTGCGGGCGTGCCGCAGTGGAATTCCGTTGCTGCCGTGGATCGCGCCGATGCCCTCGTGGGCACGCCGATCGAGCTGGATCTCTCCGACCGCGTGGATCTGCTCCGCGAGGGACGCAACGTCCTGGCCGTCCAGGGACTCAACGACGACAAGAACAACGAGGCGTTCTTCCTGTCGCCGGAGTTGTCGGGTTCCGGCCAGGCCTTGGTCTGGCAATACTTCTCCACGCCCACACCGGGCAAGGCCAATACCACCGGGGCGTTGAGTATCGTTTCACGCCCACAGTTCAGCAGCGAACGCGGCTTCTATACGGCGCCGATCACCCTGTCTCTGTCGTGCGACACGCTGGGGGCCGTGATCCGCTACACCCTCGACGGCAGCGTGCCGACCGAGACCACCGGGTTGCTCTACAGTACGCCCATCGTGATCGCCTCGACCACGTGCGTCCGCGCCGCGGCCTTCAAGCCCGGCTGGATGAGCAGTCCGGTCGAGACGCACACCCTCATTCGGATCGACCAGGTCCCCAATCAGCCTGCCAAACCCGCGGGTTTCCCGACCCTCTGGGGCAGCACCGCAGCCGACTACGAGATGGACCCGGACGTGGTCAACAACGCGGCGTATCGCACGCAGATGAGGGCGGCCTTGCAGTCCATCCCGACGATGTCCGTCGTGACCTCGATGGACAACCTGTTCGGGACCCAGGGGATCTACTCGAATCCCTGGGGCGAGGGCGAGGCGTGGGAGCGGCCGATTTCCCTCGAGTGGATCAACACTGACGGCACGACCGCCTTTCAGATCGACGCCGGGCTGAAGATCTACGGCAATGCCTTCCGCGGATTCAATCTGACCCGCAAGAAGTCGTTCCGCCTGCTGTTCCGACGCGACTTCGGTCCCGCGAAGCTGGACTATCCTCTTTTCCAAGAGCCCGATGCGACGACGCGATTCGACACGCTCATCCTGCGCGGCGGCGCCAACGATGCATGGAACGACTGGGGTCGGGACAACACCCAATACATCATGGACGAGTTCATGCGGCGGACGCAATTGGCGCTGGGCCGACCCTCGCCGCACGGGACGTTCGTCCACCTGTACCTCAATGGCCTGTACTGGGGCCTGTACAACGTCGTGGAGCGGCCGACCGAACCCTTCTGCGCCGCGTATTTCGGCGGCGATGAAGAGGAGTGGGATGCGACCAACAGCGGCGAGTCACGGCCCAGCACCAATATGGCGACCTGGAATGCGATGATCAGCCGGTCGCGGGCCGGGCTTTCCGACGTCGCATCGTACCAGCGAATTCAGGGCAACAATCCCGATGGAACGCGCAATCCCGCGTACGACAACCTGCTCGACGTGGACAACTACATCGACTACATGTACTCCAACTTCTGGGGCGGCACAGGCGATTGGCCGGGACACAACTTCTACGCCGCTTGCCGACGACCTCCGAATTCCACGGGATTCAAATTCTTCAACTGGGATGGGGAAGGGGCGATCGTCATCTGGTCCAGCCTGAACGCCAACGTTACCGGCGTCAGCGACGGTGCGGCCATTCCGTACGCGGCCCTGCGTTCGAACAACGAGTTCTGCCTTCGATTCGCCGACGCGGTCCAGAAACATCACTTCAACAATGGGCCGATGACGTCCGGGGCGGCCTACTTGCGATACAAGGAACTCGCCGATCAGGTGGAACTGGCGATCATTACCGAGTCGGCCCGGTGGGGAGATCAGTCCAGCTCGACGCCGTACACGCTGGCCCACTGGCGTACGACGCGGGACTACATTCTGAACACCTACATGCCTCAGCGTCCCGCGATCGTGTTGAACCAGTTGACGAGCGCGGGCCTGTACCCCGCGACCGCGGCGCCGACCTTCCAGATCAACGGCGTCGCCAAGCACGGCGGGGCGGTTCCCGCCAACAGCCAGTTGGCCTTCGTCGCCGGCGCAGGGGCGAACGTCTACTACACCACCGACGGCAGCGATCCTCGTCTGCCCCCGGCCGCAACGGCCAGCGACAAGATCGTGACGCTCCTGGGCGAGAACGCCGCCAAACGGGTCCTGGTCCCCAGCGTCGCCAACGGCGGCAACCTGTTGAGCAACGTGCCCGCCGGATTCGAGGTCACCTTCTACAAGGCCCGCGGGACCGTGGACAGCATCACGGCGGCCGAGGCGGTCATCGCCACTGCTTCGCTGCGAAGCACGACCGCCAGGGAGCAGGCCCTGACCATCAATTACTTCAATACAGGCAGTCCCGGCAACTTCGACGGGGACCGTCCGTTCCCCGGCACGACGATGAACGCCGACGTGGAGGATTTTGTCGTGTTGGTCACCGGGAAGGTGATCATCCCGCAAACCGGCAACTGGACCTTCGGGGTCAACAGCGACGATGGTTTCGCTCTGACCCTGACGCGGCAGGGCAAGACGTACAGTAGTTCCTATCCGAGCCCGCGCGGTCCGGCGGATACCCTGACCGTCTTCAACATCACCGAGGCCGGCGCGCATGACCTGCGGCTGGTTTTCTACGAGCGCGGCGGGGGCTCCGAGCTGGAGCTCTTCGCAGCTCGCGGCAGCTTCACTTCTTTTTCCGCAACGAACTTCCGCCTGGTCGGCGACGTCACGAAAGGCGGACTCCAGGTCGGCGAAGCCGGCGTGTGGTTCGCGAACGCCTTCAACGATTCCACCTGGCGGCTCGGCACCGGCGGCGTCGGCTACGAGACCAGCACCGGCTACGCGCCGTATTTCAACATCGATGTCCGCGAGGAGATGCACAACGTCAACGGGAGCTGCTACATCCGAATCCCGTTCGTCGTGGCGAATCCGAACTTCTCCAACGCGATCCTGAAGGTTCGATACGACGACGGATTCATCGCCTATCTCAACGGCGCCGAGATCGCCCGCAGGAACTTCACAGGCACGCCGCAGTGGAACTCCGTCGCCAGCGCGGGGAACCCCGATGAGTCCGCAATCACCTGGATGACGATCGACGTCTCGGAGGCCGCGGGTCTGCTCTGGGAGGGCACCAACCTATTGGCGATCCACGCGATGAACACCCCCATCGACAGCAGCGATTTCCTCTTCTCGGTCGAGTTGGCCGCCGGCGAGATCAGCCAGGGTGGCGTCTCGCCCAAGGCGATCGCGTACGCCGGACCGGTCCCGCTGACGCGAAGCACGCTTGTAAAGGCCAGGGCCTTCGACGGCAAGTGGAGCGCGTTGAACGAAGCGGTGTTCTCGGTTGGACCCGTCGCCCAGAATCTGCGGATCAGCGAGATCATGTACCATCCGCCCGAGACGGGCCGACCCGACGATCCGAACGCCGAATACATCGAACTGACCAACGTCGGGACGCCGGCGATTGATCTGAATTTCGTGCGATTCACCAAGGGAATCGACTACACGTTCCCGAGTTTCGCTCTACCGGCGGGCGGCTACTGCCTGCTGGTCAAGGATCTCGCTGCGTTCAAGGCGAGGTACGGGGCGAATCTGCCTGTCGTCGGTCAATACTCCGGCGTTCTGAGCAACGCCGGCGAACGGATCGAGTTGGTCGATGCCGTCGGCGGCGTGATCCAGAGCTTCGAATACTCGGACGATTGGTTCGACCTGACCGATGGCGGCGGTTTCTCTCTGACGGTTCGCGATCCTCGCAGCGCAGATTTCGGCAGTCGGGACGCCTGGCGACCGAGCGCCTATTGGGGCGGTTCCCCTGGAGAGAGTGATGAAGGACTGGTTCCCGAGCCCGGATCGGTTGTCATCAACGAGGTGCTGGCTAACTCCGCCGGGAGCGGTCCCGACTGGATCGAGTTGTTCAACACGACTGCTCAGGCGATCGACATCGGCGGCTGGTTCCTCAGCGACGACTCGAACGACCTGACCAAGTACAGGATTGCTGGTGGAACGATCATCCCGGCGGGGGGATACATCGTGTTCGGCGAGACCGAGCACTTCGGCAATTCCGCAGACCCCGGCTGCAAGACTCCTTTCGGTCTGAGCAAGGACGGTGAAACCGTATATCTGCACTCCGGCCTCGACGGCGGTGTGACCGGCTACAGCGAGAAGCAGAAATTCGGCGCCGCCGAACCGGGCGTCACCTGGGGTCGGACCGCGAATGGCAAGGGCGGTTACGTGTTCGTGCCTCTGGAGAAGCCAACGCCGGGAGGCGACAACGCCCCTCCACGGATTGGTTCGGTCTTGAGCAATTGAGGACTACTTCAGCGGATACGCCAGAGGGAATGTCTCCGAGCGGGCGTGCGCGTCCACGTGGCCGTCGACAAAGGCGCAGTTGCCCCGGCCTTTGAGCAGATCGCCTGTGGGGGCGTTGTGGTAGCCTGCAAGGACGTCGTAGAACGTAGGGGAAGTGCCGGGGCCCGGTTCGACGTTCCATGGATTGCCTCCAGCGGCCGCGAGCCAGGACTTCACCATGCTGACGTCTCCTGGGATCATGTAGGTGTCGTTGAGTCCGGAGATGTTGTACTGGGTGTCGACGTACGCACTCTCCTCGCAGAAGGAGAACGTAGTGGCGGGATTCTTGACCTGCCCGATGCGGTCGACACGGATGTCCTTGAGTGCGTGGTCGGCGCCGCCTACCCTGCGGGGCCCCAGATAGGCGTTCATCGTGTAGTTGTACCAGGGCTCGTAGTTCTTCAGGTTTGCGGCGTCGGCCTGATAGAAGTGGTCCTCCGATTGTCGAACCGCGACGGTCTTGTACGTTGGGCAGATGAAGGCCTTCGCGTTGGCCAAGTATTTGAACAGGTGCCCGCCGTACTGGGGATGGCTCTTGAGATCGATGTTCCCGTTGCACCAGCGGACGTGAATGTAGGATGAGAGCCCGCTCTCGACGGGAAAGGCGGTCGACTGGGAAAAATAGCACGTGGCGGGTTCGCAGAACTTACCGTCGTTGTCGTCGCAGTACATCGCGACCGCCAGCGTGTAGTTCTTCATGTTGCCTTTGCAGGCGATGCCCTGGGCGAGGTTCTTGGCCTTGCCCAGCGCGGGCATGATGATCGCCATCAGGACCGCGATCACTGCGATGACCACCAACAACTCGATCAATGTGAATGCGTGAGAACGCCTCATAGGGAAATCCTCCAGGTCGTGGAATGCGAAGGGGGCCCCAGGCGGGGCCAGACCAGACTCTCAAAGAGCCCATGTTGCGGTGTGTTCAAACCATCACGCCGTCATTCTACCCGAAGGATTCGCCCGATGCAAGGCCGGCGGGCGGATTGTCATCGAGGCCGCAGGCGAAGGAGGGCCACGCCGTGGCGGGGCACCGTCGTCGCGAAGCGGTCCGCGAAGACGCCCAGGTCCTTCTGCCGCCAGAGGTCGCGGACCGTCTGCTTGCCTTTGACACCCAACAGCGACCAGTCCACCGCCATTTCCTGGGGCGTCTCGGCCAGGTTGAACAGGCCCACAGCGAGGGATCCGTCCGCCAGGGGTTTGGCCAGGATCAGCGTCAGGTCGTCCTGGACCAGCGGCTTGGCCTGTTTACCCAGCGGGTCCAGGTCGATCTCGATGACTTCGGGACTGCACAACACGCCCAGCGTGAAGTCGTCCAGCAACGCCATGTCGCCCGAGAAGAACAACGGCGCAGCCATCAGGCACCACATCGACATATAGCTGTACTGCTCGTTCGGGGTCAACTTCGTGGGGATCGCGGGGTCGTTCTGGCTGCGGGCATTTCCGATATAGCCGATCAGAATGTAGTCCGGGTCGTTCCATCCTCCAGGACCTGCACACTCGTGGCGCTGAGCGTTGCTCAGGCCGATATGATAGAAGCCGGGCAGCAGGGTGTCCTGGGCCAGGCCCAGATCTCCTGTGGTCCGCCAGCAGTGGCCGGTTTCGGCGCCCCAGGTCCAGACGTCGCCCATCCCGTATTGGCACAGATTGTGGATGATGTCGCGATCAAGCGTTTTGAGGATATCTCCCATCTTCCGGTACGGCCGTTTCATGTGTTCGAGGGTGTTGCCGCCGGCGACCTCGGTGTACGAGCACCAGTCGTACTTGAGGAAGTCGAAGCCCCACTCGGCGAACTTCTCGGCGTCGATCCGCTCGTGGTCATAGCTGCCGACGTAGCCGGCGCAGGTCCACGGCCCGGGCGATGTGTACAAGCCTGCCTTGAGACCTTTGCTGTGAATGTAATCAACCATGCCGCGGATGTCGGGGAACTTGGAGTTCGGCAGGATGGCCCCTTTCTCGTCGCGGTAGGGCTCGTCGCCCCTTTTCTTCATCCAGCAATCGTCAATGTTGACGTACTCGTATCCGGCGTCCGCCATACCGGAGGCGATCATCACGTCCGCAGCCTGTCGCATGTGTTGCTCCGTGACGCGGTGATAGTGGATATACCAACTGTTCCACCCCATCGGCGGGGTCAAAGCCAGGGTGTCGCCGACGACGATCTTGAACTGCCGCTTGGCGGTGCCGTGGGCATTGGCGGCGCTTAGGATTACGGAGTACTCCCCGCGTTCAGTGGGCGTTCGGCCCTCGATGATGCCGGTGCCGGGGTTGAGGCGAAGGTCTTTCGGCAAGCCGATCGCCGTGAACTGGATCGGTCGGGTCCCGGTGCAGGGGACGCGATACAAAAAGGGACGCCCCGGTCTTGCGCCGTAGACCGTGGGGCCGTTGATCCGAGGTTGCGGGCCCGGCCTGGGCGTCAGGATCACCTTCTCCTCAGCGGGCGGTTTGGGGGCGTCGACGGCCTTGGGCTTCTCGCCTGCAAAGACGAACCGGGCCTGAGCCCAGTTGGCGTGGTCGAAATCGACTCCGTCGCCGCCCGAGCCGGCCAGGAGCATCACACGCCGCACGCCGGCCAGGGGCACGTCCAGGGCCTTGGCCTCCTGCCCACCCTTCAAGATCCCGCTGTCGAAGAGCTTCTTGCCGTCGCCATAGACTCGAAAGGCCACGGTGCCCCGGCCGCCGGCCGCGTCGTCGATACCGACGCTGGCCTGGAAGCGTTCCACCTTGCCGTCCAGGTCGATGTAGAGCACGGAATCCGCGTGAGTCCCCACGCCCTGCTCGAAGACCCGGCCGCCGATGGAGAGGGCCTTGTCGGTGACGCTCTTGTCCACCTGGGGCTGCCCCCAGCCGCTGGACATCTTCGTGAGATCCAACTCCGAGAGAGGGACGGTTTCTGCGATTACAGCGTCGCCGACGACGAGGGACAGGACCATGGCGGCGCAAACGGACAGACGAAGACGCGTGGTCATGCTCGAACCTTTCCTTGTGTGAAGGAGCGAAAGATGATGCCTCACTGGACGGTCGATGCTATCAGAACGCTGGGGCAAGGGCAAGTCGTTCCTGGGGGTAATCTGGTCCCGATGCGAAAATGTCGAATTTCGCACTTGCAGAGCGTGGATTGTCCGGATATGGTGAGGGCATGTCGTGGATTTAGAATATGGATGATGCGTCGTGAGTGTGGAGTGTGTTCGGATTGATGACTTGGTTTCCTGCCTGTGATCCCCTCGTCTTTGCGGATTTTGCATGGTCTGGAACAGGTGATCGCGGTCGATAGAAATGCAGCCGGACGTTGTGTGGTGGCTGGCACCGAAGAAGTCCGGGCTGCATACGGTGACGTGTTATAGGAGAGAAGAAAATGAACATCTATGTTGGCAATCTTCCCTTTGGGACCACAGACGATGACCTGCAGCGGCTCTTTGCCGCCTATGGCGACGTGAGCAGCGCCAATGTCATCAAGGACCGGTTCAGCGGGGAATCCCGCGGTTTCGGTTTCGTCGAGATGCCCTCGCGGGAAGACGCGATGGCCGCGATCGAAGGCCTCAATGGAACGGACTTCCAGGGGCGGTCCATCACGGTCAACGAAGCCAAGCCCAAGAGCCCCCGGGAAGGTGGCGGCGGCGGCGGCGGTGGCGGACGCGGCGGACGCGGCGATCGTCGATACTAAGTCACAAGCGGATATGTCTTGAACGGCAGGTCCGTGGCCAGGCGTGTTCGCCGACGCCTTGGACCTGCCGATCCTTCGAACGTCGGCTGTGGTCACGGTAGTGAGGATTTGCAGGCTGCGGTTGCCTGCAGCACAATCCTGGCGTCGTGGTTTGTCTTCGTGAGGGAGCTTTCCCCGTTGGAGACGGCTGAGCCGTTCATCCTGGGGGGCGTCTGCACTCATTTGGATCGGATCGGCTTACAGCACCTGTCCGCCCTTGCCTTGCTGGATCAGGGGGATATAGCGTTCGATCTCGCTGAGAGTCGCGGGGTCGGTCAGATCGACCACCTTGCGTTTCTCGTGCGACATGTACGCAGCCATGATCAGCAAGGTGATCTGTTTGCCGTATTCGAGGTTCAGCAGGGCGTCTCGGCCCTGTTCGAACGCAGCCAGCGCATCGATCCACTCGGCGACGTATCCGTACAGACCCGCTTCGTCGGGCTGGAGGATCAACGAACCCCGGGATGCCTGTGATTTCTCCAGGGCCAGTTCGCTGTCGCTGACGGCCGACGCCGCGGCGTCGCTGATGAACAGGCCCGCCGGAGATTGGAGCGAGTTGACTGTGTACGAATACCCCGGTCCGAACGTCTCCATGAGCAGCCGCAGGCCGGGCGCGTCGTACATCCAGGAGTTCGTTGCCTGGACGATGCTGCGGTGCTTCGTCTCAGGGTCCTCGAACTCGATCGAGACGCTGGAGTAGTCTTCCGCGGGCGTCTTGGAGTAGTCCACGCCGCGCTGCTGAAGCTGGCTCTTCCAGGGTTCTTTGCCCCACTTGAGCAGGGCCATCGTAGCGTTCACTCGAAGAGGCTTCAGATGGGTCAGCGGTTTGCCGGCCGGCGTCACCATGTACATGCCGCAGGCGATGCTGTGGCAGCCCATGTCGCAGCAGACGCCGCCGCCCTGGGTGGTGGGGTCCCAGAACCACGGCTCGTGCGGGCCGCCGTGCTCTTCGGCGCTGCGGGCCAGGTGCGGCGCGCCCATCGCCTTCTCCACCTGCATCAGCTGCGTGCGGGACTGGACGACCGAAGGCATGTGGATCTGGTTCTCGAAGTAGGCGGTCGGGACGTTCATCGCCTTGACGATCCGCGTCAGGGTCTCCGCCTCCGCGTAGTTGCGGGCCAGCGGCTTCTCCACGATGATTCCCTTGATCCGCGTCCCGTCCTCGACGGCCGCGGCGATCTGTCTCATCATGTCCACGCGGACGAAGTTCGGCGCAAAAACGCACACCACATCGACCGCTTTGACCAGCTCGGCGATGGTCCCGTAGACCTTCGTGTCCCCCAGATGGTCCTGGCGGGCCTTCTGGGCCAGCGTCTCAGCGCCCTTGATCGCGCAAATTCCCGCCAGCTCCGCGTTCCGCACGGACTGCAAAGCCCGCTCGTGGAACGTCGCGACGAACCCCGCTCCGATCATTCCAATTCTCAACATCAGCAGATCCTTTCAAGAGGAGATCCGCAATCGGGACCTCGGCTTTCTCACACGCCCGGGCTGGGGGCGGGCGGCGAGTCGGGTTCCCTATCTACCGGAACAGGCCCGCCAATGCAAGCGCAAAGCCGACAAAATACCGCCTGCGTGCGACGCGAAACGGGGCAAGGATGCCGGCGAAACGGCAGACGGTCGGTCGCATGCGGTAGGCACCGGTCCGGCGATCTTGTATAATCCCCGGAGACAAAGAAGACCTGGGATGACGACCGGGGCTTCCGGTGCCTGCGGCGGGCGGACCCTGCCATGTGTTCGGAACTGCGTTTGTGGCCGGATTGACCTTGTTGACGCTGTTGACCGTGTTGGGAATCGGGTCACAAAAGGGCGCGTCGTCGTGTTCAGTATCGAGAGGAAACCGCACCCATGGATTTCGGCATAACACCCAAGAAGCAACAAGAACTGGAGGCCCGGATGGCGGCGGTGGGCATCCGCGAACAGGACTTGCTCGAAAAATTCATCCACTCCGGTGGTCCCGGCGGCCAGCGGGTGAACAAGACCTCCAGTTGCGTCTATCTCAAGCACCTGCCTTCCGGCCTGGAGGTGAAGATGCAGCGGGAACGCCAGCAGCGGCTCAACCGCTATTACGCCCGCAAGCGGCTTTGCGAGATCCTGGAGGAGCGTCGCTTCGGCGTCAAGAGTCCCGCGGCAGTCAAGTCCGAGAAGATCCGCAAGCAGAAGCAGCGACGCCGGCGACGCGCCCACAGGAACACGACCGACGAGGTGTGACGTTCAGTTTCGCGAGCGTTCTTTGCTATCACTAAAAGCATACGTATAACTACGTAGATCCAGCAGTCGCCATGGGGGTCTGCCCGAATCTCCTATTCGTGAATAGAGAATGACCAGTGCGTGAAGTCGCCCGATTGCGACCAGGGGTCTCGGTGTATGACGAATAGGCGGGAACTCTGATTGAAACTGGGAATTGGCGAGGAATAGAGGCGTAATATCCCTGATTTTGCTTGACGACCCGGACAGGTTCCAGGTAAACTTGACTCGTTTTTGGTGGGGAGCGTACTTTCCTCCCTCAAAAAGGATGCTCCTCAGCAAAACCACTGCGTTACATTTTTGTAGTAGCGAGGGGTCAAAGGAGCAGTACTGTGAGCAAAGGCAAGGTCAAGTGGTTCGATGCGAAGAAAGGGTTCGGCTTCATCACGCCGGACGACGGAGGCGAGGATCTGTTCGTGCATTTCTCGAACATCGAGGCCGACGGATTCAAATCGCTGTTGGAAGGTCAGTTGGTGGAGTATCTGGTAGGGCAAGGACGCAAAGGGCCGCAGGCGACGCAGGTACGCATGTGCTAGGACAAGTCTGGTAAGACCGAAGGTCAAGCAGGTCCCGTCGGAGAGGCGGGACCTTTTTTTTGTTTGCCCGGCGTTATCCCCCGCTGCATGCTTCTGGAATCCGCCTTCTTTGCGTCACGCAGACCGGGTTTTGCCTCGTGGGCTTGGCGATCCCTGGTTCATTTGTCATGATTTGGATGCAGACCTGCGGTTTAGGTCTTGTGTTTGGGGGTGGCTATGCATTTGCGTTTCTTGGCATTATTGCTTCTGTTGGTCGGACTGGCCACATGCACAAGTGGCTGCCTGGCCGTCGCGGTGGGGGCCGGTGCCGCTGGGACCGTTGCCTATATGAAGGGGGACCTGGAAGCCGAGGAACCCTACGACATCGAGAAGACCTACGCTGCCGCACGCACCGCTGTGGAGGAATTGAAGCTGAAGATCATCGAAGGCGAGACGGGCGCCGACGCCTTATCCGCTCGTGTGGTGGCCAGGGATTCGTCGGACAAGAAGGTCGAGGTTCGTCTCAAAGCCATCACGTCGAACACGACCAAGCTTTCCGTCCGGGTCGGCACGTTCGGCAACGACGGCAAGGAGCGCCGCATCTACAATACGATCCGGGATCATCTCAAAGCCTCCGCGAAGAAGCCTGAGGAAGCTCCGCCTGCGTCCGATTCTCCGGAGGCGTCGACGGGGTGACGGAACCGGTCATTCGCCTTCGGCCTGCTTTCGGATCTCGCGCAGTTGCCTCATGATCTCGTTGATTCGCCATTCGAGCGAGGACAGGATCCAAAACACGAAGTGGGCCACGCGCATCTGCGAGTGGATGAGGTAGATGATCTTGATCGAGAGCGTGACCGTCGCCACCTCGATCATGGGCAACTGCCAGTCTTTTCGAGGTTGTCCCGTTCTCAGTTGGAGGTGCGGTGGCCACTCCATGATGAATCCTACGCACCCTTGACCTTCTTGGCAACACCCTGTTGTTCGTCTTGATCCTGTAATTTCGCCTCCAGGATCCACA
>Ga0228535_1002089_pt1 | contig 22003 bp, 12 predicted proteins | sample SJ1metagenome_FD_168457 | JGI IMG/M metagenome (GOLD analysis project Ga0228535, IMG submission 168457) | Enriched culture of PCE-dechlorinating microbial communities from Ithaca, New York, USA - SJ1 | ecosystem: Engineered > Modeled > Simulated communities (microbial... > Unclassified | place... | reverse complement strand
GAGCCCGAGCGCCTGCCGCAGCTGGGTCACTGCCTGCTGCCGCCGCAGCAGGACAAGGTTATCGGTCAGTTCCGCCCGCTGCTGGACGAGGTTGTGGTAGGTGAAGTAGAGGCTCTCCGCTGTCCAGATCAGTTGTTTGTTACCGGCCTCCATCTGCAGTTTGGTGTTTTCGATCAGCCGCGCCATGTCTTCTTTGGAGTCGATTATCCCGACAGCGGAGTTGACCATGGCGTCTTCCTGGCCGGCCAGGTACTGTTGTAAAACGCGGGAGTTTGGGTCTCCATCAGGGGCTGCTTCATCAATCATGACGCCGTCGGCTAGGTTGCCATAGAGCCGGGCGGCCATACTGGCCAGGGCCAGGGCGTCATCGAGGCTCTCGTACCCGTACTCCATGGCTTTAAGAGCGCTCGCATTACTCTTGATGACGGGGTTGTGCTCGGTCATCAGGTCGGCGATGGCTGTGTACTCCACCACCAATTCGTCCGTTGCCTCCGGAACCGTTTCTGCCGCCATACTCTGTCCCGGCGACAGCAGGAGCAGGAGCAGGCATACCGCCGCTATCTTCTTCATGTCGTTTCCCCTTCCCATCGGTTGTGCTTCAGATAATCCAGAACCGACCGGTCGGTCGGCAATACCATTTGCCATTATATACCTCGCCTCCCTTGGCGTCAATAGACTTTACCCTTTTTTAACAGAACTATTTATTCCTGGACAGGCTGGCAGCATTTGCAGGACCGCCTGCCGCCACAGATCCGTCTTCTATTGTATAAGGCGGCCGGATAAAGCGACAGTGCCGAAAATAACCCGCCGGCATGCCAAAAGTAATATCCTACCCCCTGCCCTTAAGGTATTACGGGCCGGGGCGGAAAATGTTTCACCGGAAATGAAAAAAACCGGCAGCCGCCGGACTAATTCACACTTCTGGTACTATTCAGGAAACGCTAAGCTTCACCCCTGCCTATATCTGCCCTCACCCCCTGCCCCCTCTCCCGAAAGCATCGGGCGAGGGGGTTTTAGGGGTATTGAGTTCGCTTTTTATTTTATCTATCACTTGTTGCAGGTTCCCCAGAACAGCTTCGTTTCTTATTCGCAAGCTTCTTAAGCCCGCGTCTACCATTGTCTGATCCCTCAAACTGTCATACTCTGAACTATCCATCTGCCGGTGCACTTTGCCGTCCAATTCGATAACAAGCTTTCGCTCCAGACAGTAAAAATCAGCGATATATCTTCCTCCAACAGGCTCCTGCCTTTTGAATCTAAAACCATCAAGCCTTCTATCCCGAAGCATGTGCCACAATTGCCTCTCAGCTTCCGTTGGCTTCTTCCGCATTTCTCGCGCAAGCTCTTTTATGTATTCAGGTGTCTCGCTCCTCATCTTTTTCTCCTTCCTCCCCTCGCCCGATGCTTCGGGAGAGGGCGGGGGTGAGGGTAGGACTGCACAGTCGTGCTTTACAATGCTTCAACACCTGCAAAACACAGGGCTTCCCCCACCGTACTCTACTTCTTCAGCAGTTCGGCCGCGAGCACGGCGTTGCGTTCCGCCTGCTGCGTCAGTCCCGCCACCGCGGCAGACAGGCTTGCGGCAACCGCATCGTAATTATCCCAGAGCGCAAGCACCCGGTCCGTCAGCGACTCGGCCGTCATCCGGTCCAAAGGGCTGAGGAAGTCGCCCAGCCCCGCCCGCTGCGCAAAATTGGCGACCTTCGGATCGTAAGTAATCCCAGCGCAGGGAACCCCTTGCACCGCCGCCAGAATTACCGAGTGCAGGCGCATCCCGATAACGAGCTTCATTTGCCCCAGCACGGCGGCCGTCTCCAAGGGTAGACACTGCGTGTCGACGATGAACCCGTCGGCCTGCCGCCGCATGGCCACCCGGACAGTCGCGGCCGCCTCGACGTCGTCCGGGACCTGCATGGGAATAAAGATAATCCGGGCGCCGCAGCGGTCGACAACGGCGTCCGCCGCGGCCGCCAGAGCCGCCGTGCGCTCCGCCAGGCCGGGCCAGGGACGGACCGAAATACCGACCAAAGGCTTGTCGTCTGCGGGCACCCCGGCGGCGTCAAGCAATCGGCGGCCGACGTCCAAACCCGGCCGGTCCAAGCAAAGGGCAGGGTCGGCGGTAACGACGATGGGCGGGCGGGTGACTCCGAGCGACCGTAACAGACGTTGCGAAGCCTCATCCCGGACCGTAATCAAGTTGACTTGATTGGCGACGTGCCGCACCAAGCTCTTGCCAAAGCCGGTCGTAAGCGGCCCGATCCCCTGGGCGTAAAACATCACCTTTTTCCCGAGCAGCTTGGCCAAGACTACCCGGCTCAGCCAGTAGGGAACAATCCGGCGTTCCCGGTCCTGCAACAGGCCGCCGCCGCCGAGAATGAACAGATCGGTACGACGCATGGCCCGGGCAATAGCCCCGAGTCCGTCCAGGCGCCGTCCGGCAAACACCGCCTTGACCCCGTACCGGGCAGCCGTTTGCTCCGGGTCGGCCGACAGGACCGTAATTTCCCCGTCCGGGATGTGCCGTCGCAGACTGTCGACGATCCCGTGCAGGATAGCCTCATCGCCCGTGTTGTTGTAACCGTAAAATCCCAGCACCATGATCTGCTTGCTCATAGCGGTTTCTCCCGTACGGTCCGGCTCTCCAACGCCGCTGCAAGATACCCGACCATTTCCCGGCACCGGCTGTCCCAGGAATTCGCCTCGGCCGCCCGGAAACGCCGCTGCCGCAGTTCCGGCCCATCTTCCCGGAGCGCCTGCTCCACCGTCGCCCGGAAGCCTTCCGGATTGGCGGCGAGATAGGTGATATCGGCAAACGACTTCAGCTCCGGCAAGGGTGTCGCCACGACCGGCTTCCCGGCCGCCAGGTATTCGTACAATTTGACCGGATTCACTTTATGCGTCAGTTCGTTGATCTTAAACGGAATCAGCCCGACGGTAAAATGCTTCACATACGCCGGCACTTCCCGGTAGGGGCGGCTGCCGAGAAACCGGACGTTCGGCAGCGCCTGGAGCCTGTCGGTCGCGGTGCTGACGGGGCCGATGAAAACAAAGTTCCAATCGGGCCGCATTTGAGCCACGCTCCGGATCAGGTCCAGATCCACCCATTCGTGTACCCCGCCGACAAAGCCAAGCACGGGCCCTTCCATTCCCGCGAGTTCCGGCGGACAAGGCAAGTCAGCCGTCCGCTCCGGCCGGAAATGCTCAACATCGGCCGCATTCGGCAGCAAACGGATGGAAGGAGCCATCGCCTTTTTCGCCTCGTACAAGGTCCCGGCGGAAGCGAAAACGACGTCGGCCTTGCGCAGGAGTTCGTCTTCCATAGCCTGGACGATGGAAGGGGAAAAGCCGGGAAACGCCGCGTGCTCGTCCACGCAGTCATAGCAAAGCAGGTCGGCTGGCAGGCGGTCAAGCAGGTCGGCCGTCTGCGGCAGATAAGTCCAGAGCACCGGCCGGTTAAACCCGAGCCGGGCCAAAACCGGCCGCAGCTGTCCGGCGAGCAGCCGCTGGTTGATCCGGTTGATGGCCCGGCAACGGCTGCCGAACGGCAGGAAAACGGGCGGTGTCCAGACCAGGACATTATCGCCGGCCGGCCGCGGTTCGCGCCGCACCGCGCTGATTCGGCGCCACAGCGCCGGATTCTTCAGCGGAGAGAGATAGGTAATGGGCGGGTCCACGTACAGCACCGGATTAGTCTGGGCGAACCGGGACATCAACTGCTGCGGCCGGGCCCAGATCGCACCGCTCCAGTCAACGGCCGAGAGGCAGATGATCGCTTTTCCTGTGAGCATAATTTTCCTCCCCTTTACCCGGCCCGGAAACTTGCCACCGTCAATCGTAAACCTGCCGCAAGGCCGGTCCGCGGCTGCCAGCCGAGCTCGGCGGCCGCCTTGCCGTTCGCGAGACAACTGTGCCGGATATCGCCCGGCCGCGGCGCTTGCCGCTCGATCTTGGGCGTAATTCCGGACGCCTTGCTCAGTTCGTCCGCCAGGCGGTTCAAAGCAATGCTGCCGCCGGAACCGATATTGAATATCCCATTATCGCCCCGGGTCAGGGCAAGAAAGTTGGCGGCGGCGACATCCCCGACATAAACGAAGTCACGGGTCTGTTCTCCATCGCCGTAAACGGTCAGGTTCCGGCCGGCGAGCAGGTCGTCAATGAAGATCGTGATGACGCCCCCTTCGCCTTCTCTCGCCTGACGCGGGCCATAGATGTTGGCGTAACGCAGAGCGGTATAGCGAAGACCGTAATTGGCCGCGTAAACGGCAAGATAATACTCGGCCGTCAGTTTGGAAACACCGTAGGGCGACAGGGGACGGCAGGCGGCGTCCTCTGTGAGCGGCAATCGCTCCGGATCGCCGTAAACAGCGGCGGAGGAAGCGTAAACGATTTTTCTGATGCCGCTGCGCCGGCAGTTCTCCAGCAAATTAATCGTTCCGGCAACATTGACGGAAGCGTCCTCGGCCGGGTCGGCCAGGGATTTGCCGACATTGGCCTGGGCAGCCTGATGGATAACGTATTCCGGTTTTTCCTTGGCAAAGATTTCCTCGCAGGCAGCCGCGCGGATGTCCTCCCGGTACAGGGTGACTCCGGCCGGGAGATTTTCCAGCCGTCCAGTACTGAGATTATCGATAACGGCCACGTCGGCACCCGCCTGCAGCAAGGTATCGGCAATGTGGGAACCGATAAAGCCGGCGCCCCCGGTCACGAGAACTTTCATGTTAATCACCTGCTTTGGTTTAAGTTAAAAGTCGAAAGTCAAAGATCGAAAGCCAGGACTGCGGAGCCTTCACCCGTTACGCTTGCCGGGCAGACGCTGCCGGACCAGTCCGAACAGCCAGGTGAGTTCCTCCACCCGCAGCACCAACAGCATAAGAAAGTACACCGCCCCGCCGCCGGCGATAAGCAGCCCGGTCCCCATCAGCCGTCCGCCCACCATCAGGCGGCTGACCGGCGGCATCAGCAAAAGTCCGCTCACGGCACCACCCATCACCAGGGAAGCCAACCCGATCTTGCCGAGCGAGCGGAGCAGGCTCCGGCTATCCAATTGCGGCAGCCGCCGTTGCAGATAATAATAGAGCAGTCCGGTTGCCGTCAGGACGCCGATGGAATTGGCCAAAGCAAGACCGCCGTGCTGCATGGGCCGCACCAAGACAATCGCCGCTACTGCGGTCAGTCCCGTCGTCAAAAAGCTGAGCTTAAGCGGGGTCAGCGTATCGTGCAGGGCGAAAAAGGCCCGGGTCAAAATCAGATTACCGGCATGGCCGGCCAAACCCAGGGAGTAATACAGCAGGGCGACGGCCGTAGCCTGCGTTGCCGCGGCGTCGAAAGCGCCCTGCTCGAAGACGAGGCGCACGATCGGGACCCGCAGAACAATCAAGCCAATTGCTGCCGGTAGGATAATCAACGCGACCATCCGGATACCCTGGAGCAAAGTCTCGGCCATCTCGTCCTTCGCATCCCGCGCCGCCTGCTCCGATAAGGTCGGAAAGATGGCCGTGGTGACGGCGGTGGCAAAGACACCGTACGGTAGTTGCATCAGCTTGTTGGCGAAATTCAGCGCCGCGATGCTGCCGACGGCGAGGCCCGAAGCGAGCATCCTTTCCACCAGTGTGTAGGCCTGCATCACAAGCGACCGTCCGAGGACCGGCACCCCGAGCCCGCCGACTTGCCGTACCTGCGGATGCCGCAGGTCGGTGGAGAGAACAATTCCTTGCCGCCGCAGCAAACGTGACAGTTGCGGCAATTGCACGGCCGCCTGCAGTCCCATGCCGAGCAGGGTGCCGAAAGCGAGGCTCATCCCGCCGGAGCGGGCGCCGCCCGCGGTCACGACTGCAATAATCGCAAGGTTCATCGCCAGCGGGGCGAACGCCGGAACAGTGAAATGCTGCAGCGACTGCAGCGAAGCGGTAAATACGGCGCCAAGCCCCATAAAGAGGATGACCGGGAAAATAATCCGGCCAAACCGGACTGCCGTCGCCGCCGCTGCGGCCGTAAAGCCCGGCGCCACCAGTCGGGTCAGGACGGGCGTAAGGATAATCCCGACCAAGCTCAGCCCGGCCAGAAGCACCGCCGTGCACGCGGCCACCGAGCCGGCGACGCGGCCGGCCTCCCGCTCCTTGCCGCGGGCAACGAGCGAGGTGAAGACGGGCAGATAACCGGCTGTGACCGCCTCAACCGCGAGGACAATCAGAATATTGGGGATGGTCAGGGCGACAAGATAAGCGTCGGTAACCATTCCGGCGCCAAAATTGACCGCGATGACCCGCTCCCGGACGACCCCGAGCAGTTTGCTTAATACGGAGGCAGCGACGATAATGCCGGCCGCCCGGGTTATCCTGCCTTGTGACAATATTCCCACGCTCCGTTCGGATTACAAACTATAACCCCTATCCCCCAACCTGATAAACTATTCATTAGGCATAGTATTGGTAGGCGATGGATAGATAACAGAACCATTCAGGGTCAGGTATTGCGGCTTTGCTTTGCTGGATGGCTTTTTTACGGCCCGGTCTTAGTCGCCAGCTTCCATTGAAAATGGGTTACTGCTTAGAGTAAGCTATCCTCATATGAGGCTGGCGACTGCCGCTGGCTTCCATTGCGAATGGGTTACTGCCTAGAGAAGTCTATATTCTATGGTTGCCAGCGGCTGCGACTTAGTTTCGCATCGGTCGTGTCAGCGGCTCAGCCTCGGCTTCCGACGGGTTTCCTGACAAACACGGCTTCCGCCGCCGGCTCCCATAGTAATGGGCTGCTGCCTGGAGCCACCTATCTTCATATGATGCCGGCGGCTGCCGTGATTATCGTCTCGCCCTCCATGGCTCGGCCCCGTCTGAAACTTTCGCCCTCGTCGGATACGGCACGCTGCTCACTAAAGTCCGCTTGTGCCCGGGCCGTGCATGCATATGGAGTGAAATTATAGCACACCTTAAAGACCAAATATTCCACCGCTACGGGTAAATTAACAGCATGTTAAGGAAGATGGCGGTGCAGTTGCCGTCAGGCTTCCTGTGCACCAAACTTCTCACCGAGGACTTCTCCGTACAGTCTGTCCATCGCCGCCGCCTGAAGGTCAGCGTCGAAGTGCTCCGCTACTGTTGCCTGCGCCCGCGCTCCCAGTGAAGCGGACAGTTCTTTGTCCTGCAAAATCGCCAGCACCTTGGCGGCGAGTTCGCCGGTATCGTGCACTTTGACGAGCATTCCGTTTACACCGTCGGTGATAACCTCCGGGATACCTCCCACCGCCGTACACACCGCCGGACGGCCGGCGGCCATAGCTTCAAGAAGGACGAGCGGCAGGCCCTCCGAGACGGAGGAAATGACAAAAACATCCAAACCGGCTAGGACGACCGGAATATCGCGCCGGAAACCGGCAAAAATCACTTTATCGGTAAGGCCGAGAGAACGGGCAAGGTCACGCAGCGAAGCCTCGCCCGGGCCATCGCCGGTAATGAGAAACTTGACGTCCGGCCTGGCCCGGCTGACCAGAGCGGCGGCCGCCAGAAAATCGTCATACGCTTTCACCGGCACCAGCCGGCCGATTACACCCACGACCGGGCCCGCCGGCGGCAGCCCAAGGCTTTGGCGACCGGCCGCAATCACCGCCGCCGGTGGCTGCCGATAGGCGCTTGTATCGATGCCATTCCGGATGACGACAACTTTGCGCGGCGGAATGCCCGCCTGAATGAGCTTTTGGCCCAGGGCGCCGGAGACGGCGATGAATCGGTCCGTGAGCGGCGCCGTCATCCTTTCCGCCCAGCCGGAAAGGATGTTCTGCAGTTTCGTATGATAATCCAGAGTCACCAAGCTATGTACGGTAGTAAGCACCTGCGGCACCCCGGCCAGGCGGGCGGCGATCCGCCCGCAAAAATTAGCCCGCACTCCGTGAGTATGGATAATGCCGACACTTTCCCGCCGCATTCCCGCCGCGAGACGCCAAATGACGGACAAGTCCCACATGCCGGTCAGGGGGTAGACTTCCACCGCAAGACCCTGCTCCCTACCTTCGGCCGCCAGCGGACCGTCATTCAAGCAAATCAATTTGACCCGGTACTCTTCCTGCTTGAGCCGGGGCAGCAGCGTCAGGAGATGCGTCTTTGCCCCGCCGCGGTCGCCGCCGGTAGTAATATGCCAGATCAACGTTTCCCCCAACTACTGACCCTCCCGCTGTTCCCGGTCAATGCGCACGACCGCCGCCTGCAGACCCGCCAGGAACCACCAATACGCGCCGACGATTAGGACTTCCCAGATGCTGGCGGTGAAATTCTGCACGGCGACGGCCACCAGCCCGGCGGTCACCCCGGTCAGCAGCGAGCGGTGATAACTATCCTGTACTTCCCGCCGCCCGGCCATGCCAATCCGGATAGCCTTCCAGATCAGCCAGAGGAAGGCCGCGAGACCGGGGACACCCATTTCCGCCCCGAGTTTCAAATAATGATTATCGACCCAAATGGCGCCCGGCAGGTTGTGCCGCACCGCCACCGTATCACCGAACGTCCCGAGCCCGACTCCGAACAGCGGATGGGTTCGCATCTTGGCAAGCGCGGTCAGCCAGAAACGGAGCCTCCCCCAAGTGTAACTCATCCTCAGATACTCCGGGCTGAAAATGAACAGCATCCGACTGACCACCGCCGGCATCGCCACGGGCAACAGCAATAGCCCGCCTCCAAGTGCGAGCAGGATCCGACGGTCCTTCCAGACCGCCAGCAGGACAAGGGAAGTAAGAAACCCGATCCAGGCCCCGCGGGAGAAGGTGAACAGCAAACACAGCAACATCAGAACCGCCGCGCCGGCGTACAGCAGACGGTGCATCCGCTCCTTCGCGTCAATGGCGAAGGTGAGCGCGAGCGGCAGGAAGAGAACGAGGTAACCGCCGAGGGCGTTCGGATTGCCGATAGTTGAAAAGACCCGCGTCTTGATCAGCGTCTCGAACTCACTGACGACCCAGCGCTTGGGCGTCTCCACCCCGATAGCGTACTGGTATACTCCGTAGGCGGCGACGACCGTGACTGCGAACAGCATGACTGTTACCAGCTGCCGCAGCTGCCGGCTGTCCCGGATGCAGTTGGCGGCGACAAGGTAGAAAAGAGCAGCCTGCAGCAGGACGCGCAGTCCCTCGAAGCCGATGGCGAGCGGCACCCGGTTGACCAGAAGCGAAAGGACGGCCGTGAGCGCCACCGCGCCGAGTGCCCGGTTGATCTGCGGCTCCGCCAGACGCAGTCGGCGCGCTGCCGCCGCTTTGGCACCCCAGGCTCCGAGGAGGACAAGCAATAGGATCTCATCCCAGCCGGCAGCCAGTGCCGGCGGCAAGCCGAGGTGCCGGATAAGGTAATCGGTCAGGGAGAAGGCGGCGGTAATCAACAGCCCGGTCCGGATTATCGCATCCGCATATTTATCAATGCTTTTCGCCGTCATAATTTTCGCTCCTTAGCTGCTCCGAAGGCAGGTGGTATGTTTAAGTTTGCGTCTGCTTTTTCCCGGCCTGCCGGCGGTCATACCCGGCGACAAGCCAATTCCAGACCAGTATTGCAAGCACCCCGACGAGTACACCCAGCCAGAGCCCGTTCAGCGTCCGTATTGCGGAAAGGATTAGCGGGGTCTTGATGTGGCTGAAGGTGTTCAGAATGGACAGCTGGCCGATCGTGCCAAGCAGGAAGAGCGGCAGCAGCCAGCGCCGGTGCCCGCGGACAGCCGCGGCGACCGCCAGGAGCAAGGCCGGATGGCCGAAAAGAAACTCCTTGGTCCGTGGGCGGGCGACCAGGATATTATCCAGGAAGGTACGGAATTCCCACTCGGTTTCCGAAATAGCCACAACATTGCCGGAACGGATGATATAGACCGCTCCGACCGCGGCAACAGCCGCGACAATCAGAAGGCCCCGGACAGTAACCCGGCTGAAATAGAAAGAACGCAGCTCGGCGAGTATGTCGCCCTTCCTTTCGCGGGCAAATACGCTGAACCAGGTGTACACCGCGGCAACGATCGCCAGCGGCAGCACATACAAAACCTTGACGCCCCGGAAGAACTCCAGCTCCAGGATGTATCGGACGTCGCCGAGCAGACCGGACACCAGAATCGCCCCGGCGAGCGCGATGGCGACGGCATTGAACCAGAGGCGAAGCGCAAACAGGAGCTGCGCCTTGAGCATATCGGTACGCCCCGCCGTGAGCCACGGATTCTGCAGCAGCGCCGTCACGGCCAGGGATGAAAAGATGACCGCACCGGCGACAGCAACCAACATCCGAAACAATTCCAGGTACCCGAGCTGCCAGGCTGCGAGACAAGCGAGCGCCGCCAGACCGAGAACCCCGGCGGTAAACCGAATGCTTCCCTTATATACCGGCCGGAGCAGCAACAATCCGCCGGCGGCAATGCCGAGCGTGATCAACAGCAGATAAAGCGGAGATATAAAGTACGGCGCGAACGGCACGGCCGGTCCGACCGCGTAGCCAGCCTGCGTCAGCGCGGCCTGTAAGTCACGGACGTAATTCAGATTGCGCCAAACCTCCTCCTCCTCGCTCGTCGGCAGATAAAACGGCCGCAGGTAAAGGACGCGGACATTCGATTCCTTAACGGCGCTGAGCCAGCGCTCGATCATATCCGCCTCGCGGATATTGTTCGTTTCCTTGCGGGAAACCATATAAACCCGTGCCGCCCGGTAATCGAGCCGCTGCAGCAGTTGTTCGCGGCCGGCGAGCGAGGTATAACCCCGGAGCGAGCCGGGCGCCTGGACCATGGCGAAGACGGCGCCGCGCGACTGCATGGCGGCGGCGGTGGTCTCCAGATACTGCGGATAACCGAGTACTTCCCGCCCGTCGAATAGGACGGCCTGGACGGGGCCGGCCGTATCAGCCCGGGCGAACAGCGCCGTAATCTCTTCCGGCGTAATCAGGTCATAATCGGCCAAAACCGGCACCACCCCGAGTCCGGCCGTGCGGATAGCCGCGAGATCGCTGTCGGCAAACCCGAGGCGGAACTCGAGGACACCGTCGCGGGCAGCGGTAAGCTCGAGGAGTTGGGCGGCCGGTTCCGCTACCCGGACCGCGCCGAGCCGTTTGGTGAACTCCGCGGCGAGCCAGGCGTGAGTCTCCGGTGTATCGGTAAGAATGTAGGTATTCCCAGGTTTGACCGTCTCCGGCGTGAGTCCCCAACCGGCTTCCCCGGTCAGGCGCAGCGAGTCGCTCAATTCGGTCCCGGTCAGAACGGTGGCCTGTCCGCCGTCCACGAGCTCCTGCAGAGTCCTTTCGCACAGAGCGACGGAAGTAAGGCCGTTCTCCTTCAGCTTGGCCAGGAAATAGTTCAGGTTGTAACGCCGCTCGACCGCCCGGTCGCGAATGTCGGCATAGTCCATAACCAGTTGGACCGTTGTCGCCGCGGACTCCACTTGCATCCGCCCAGCGGCGACGACCAGACCGGCGAACAGGGAAATGATTAGAATCAGGCTGATCAGCTTGCTGTTTTTGTCCATTGTCAGACCTCCGGATAACCCTCACTCCTCACCCCCTTGTCCACTTCGGGCGCGGGATGAAATAACGCGAGGAGTGAGAGATATTTTACTGGCAGTAGTTTTCGTCTTCCCGCCATTTGGCGGGGTTGTCGGCGATATAAGCGCGGATTTCCTGTAGTTCGGTTTCGCTGCGGATGATGTGCTCGTAAAATCCACGTTGCCATAAACATCTGTTCATTGTGTTGCTAGTCTTATTGTACTCATGAGTAGTGAAAGACTTAAATCGGCCAATTATATCCGGTAGGGGCGGGTTTCCATGCCTGCCCGTTCTGATTATATTGCAGATGAGCCTTGTCGTGGCTCAGACCCGGCATATAAGAGCTTTCCTCTAAATCTCCATAATTATCCATTGGCTGTTGTATGATGTCTCTGCCCTTATTCGTTCCGCCCCTGCCAATACTTACTGAATATAAAGGCGACGAACTCGTCGACGAGGCGGCTGTCGAACTGCGCCCCGGCGTTCTTTTTCAGCTCATCGGCCGCTGACTGCGCCGAGACGTCTCTCCGGTATGGCTGGGCGACCGTCATCGCGTCGAAAGCGTCCGCGATGGCGATAATCCGTCCGCCGAGCGAAATCGTGTCGCCCGCCAGGCCGGCCGGGTACCCGGCGCCATCCATGCGCTCGTGGTGATGCAGGACAGGCGGCTTGATGTCGACGCAAAAATCGAGCAGGTCCAGGATGCGGTAACCTAACAATGAATGTATGGCGATAATCTTTTGCTCCAGAACGGTTAGGGCGGCCGCTTTCAGGCGGGTCTCGCGGCCGACCGCCAGCATCCCGAGGTCGTGCAGGACGGCGGCGCACTCCAAATGCTCCCGCTCCTTGGCGGTCAGGCTGAGATACTCGGCAAAACGCGTAACGATTTTCTGCACGCGCAGGCTGTGCTTGTAGATGTCGACATCGCCGGGAATCATGATGTTAAGCAGGGCGAAAACGATGCTCTTGCAGTCGATCAGCGCTCCCGCCAGGTCGAGGTGCGGCATTACAAGAAGTACTCCGTCGGCCAATTCGTCCGGGTTACCCCCGTTCAAACCGGCGGCGACTTCCTCGCTGTCAATGGCAGCGAAATTAATATCGGCGATCTTCGTGTCCTTGATTTTGACAAGGTAATCGGGCAATAACCTCACTCCCGCCGAAATTTCGTTAACAGGTAATAATTCTCGACATTTGCGATAAATCCTTTGCTGAGTTGAAAGCCGCGCGAAAACTCTCTCTCTGGGTTTCCGCAATTTGAAGGGTTAGATTCGCCGGGCGTCGGAGCGAAGCAAGGTGCGGCTCTATTTCTAGGTTTAGGGACCACTCCCTTTCTAGCTCCAAGGACCGGGTTTTTGATCGGAAACCCGCAGAACAAATGAATTCCTCCCCTTGAAGTTCTATGCTTTACCCACAACGCTGGAAGGTTTTGGCCTCCGTTCTCCCCGTACCCTATATGCACACATGGTCCGGGCGCAAGCGACCTTAGTGAGCATCGTGCCGTGTCCGGCGAAAGTGAGGTTGAAGACGGGGCCGAGCCATGGACGGCGAGGCGGCAATCACGGCACGGACGCCGTGTTTGTAAGTTTACCCCGTCTGAAACCGAGACTGAGACGCTGACACAGCCGATGCGAAACTATTGAGCTAAGACCGGACCATAGAAAAAGCCATCCAGCGAAGCAAAGCCGCAATTCCTTTTCCTGTATGACCTTCGGCTACCTCTGCCAGCACTTTCCAACGATTTGGGTAATGCATAGCCTTGAAGTGAGGGGAGGTAAGGAGGGGAGCAATCACGGACAGTTATTCATCAAGTATTATCAAAGGGCCCGGGGTCAGCGCCCCGGGCCCTTGCATGTTCTACCCGTTCTGTTCGACAATCACAATGTAGTTGACGCTGTCGTAGTCGACATACGCTCCCAGCGCCTCACCGCAGAAACGCAGTGGTATCAGTGTGCGGCTGCTCAAGATTTCCGGCGCCACGTCAAGGATAACCTTCACGCCGTTCTTATAGGCGGTCTTGTCGCCGATGTACAGGATAACCGTGTTATTACCCAGTTTTGCCGTGATCTTCTGGCGGGCCGGGTTTGAAGCGTCATAGTCAACGGTAGCGCCGATCGCTTCAAAAAGAGCGCGGAAGGGGATCATCGTCCGGCCGGTGGTGACATACGGGTAAGCACCGGTGGCGGCGAAATCGATATACTGACCGTTGCAACGCACGAGCGGCCGCGTCGAGGTACCCTTGCGAACGGGCTCAACCACCGTCGTAAAGGAATACGTCGCATCGTCCACGGGGACGTCGTCCACATCCTCCACGTCGTCGGTGATGTACAGGTAGTACTTGGTCGCATAGGCGAGGTCATCTTTCGGATTCAAAGTGACCGTCTTCGTGGAAGACGAGTAACTGACCGAGGCGTCGACCTTGCTGCTGCTGCCCGACTTCTTCAGGTAGATGCTGGACTCATCAATGGTGCCGGAAGTCATCGCCTTGGAGAATTTGAAAGTAATCGTCTTATTGATCGGGATATCTTTCGCACCGTCCGCCGGGTCGAGGGAAGATATCTTCGCTTTCTCCGGCGCCGTCTTGAACGTCCATTCGGAAGCAAAGACTGCAGTCCCATACTTGTCCTGGACACCGGTGGTGACATATACGGTATACTCGGTGTTGTAGGCCAGGGCGCTCTTCGGCTTCAGGGTGGCCATCTTATCGGAAGAGTCATAGTCGACTTCCGCGGATAGCTTTGTTGAGGAGCCCATCTTCTTCATATAGATGTTCGTGGTAGTAATGGTGCTGGATTTCATAGAGGCCGAAAATTCAATCTCAATCGTTCCGTCAATCGGGAAAGTGGAACTGCCGGCCGCCGGGTTACGCTCGACAATGTGCGGGTAGTCATCGTCCATTGTCGTAAACGACCAGCTCTGGTCATCGATCGGGTCGCCGTCCTCATTCTCGATGTCGTCGGTCAGGTAAACAGTATATACTTTATCATACTGGAGGTTTGAGGCCGGGGTCAGCGTCACCACGCTGGTGGAGGAATTGTAGCTGACGGTTGCCCCGATTTTGCTTGTTGAGTCTGAGCGCCGGAGATAAACACTGTATTTGTCTATCGTATCCTCATCCATATCCTCGGAGAACTTAAAGGTGACTTTTGTGTCGACGGGGACATTCACTGTTCCGTCCTCCGGACTCTTTTCCAGTATCCGGGTATAATTCGGACTAGTAGTGAACTTCCAGTTCTCGGCGATAGCAGAGTTGCCTTCGGTGTCCTTCAAGGCCTCCGTAACGTATACATAGTAAATCGTGCTAGGTGACAGATCAGTGTTCGGCTTGATTGATACGGTACGGGTAGAGCTGGAGTATGAGAGTTCCGCGCTGACCTTGGTGGAAGAGTTCTGCTTCTTCAGATAAATTGTGTTGTTGGTTAGAGTCGTTGCATTTATCGCTTTACTGAAAGTTATCTTTATTAACTTATCAAATAAAACCCCGCCTTCATTTACGTCCGGGTCGCGGTCGATGATTGTAGGAATTGCCCCCGCTTCAGTGGTGAACGTCCAGGAGGTTCCCGCCACAAAGCGGCCGTTTTCATCCTTCAGTTTGTTGCTGCCGATTACAACAGTATATATTGCCCCGGCATCGAGTTCGGAAACCGGGTTAATGGTAATCTCACAACCGCTGTCAGAGTTTATCGGGATTACTGATGCTGCAACTACTGCCGTACCTTTCTTTAAGCTGACTCCGGCAGTGAAATCGGAAGCAGCCAAATCGAGCGGTTTATCCAGAACGATAACTATGTTGGTATCAACGTCAATATCTTTTGCTTTATCCGCCGGTGTACGGCTGGTAATCTGCGCCGCTACGCTTGGGTTGCTGGCGGTGGTAAAAGTATAGCTTGTAGCCACCGCCCCGTTTCCGGCCATATCTTTTACCGCACTGGTCACCGACACTTTGTAAGTAGTACTATACGTCAGGCTGCTCGCCGGATTGATGATGGCCTTATTGCCGCCGGTGACACTGTAAACGGCGCTTATCTTCGTCGTACTGCCGGTAGCCGTCAGATACACGCTGGCAGAGTTTACGCTGCCTTCGTCGATGTCCTCGCTGAAGGCAACTCTTATATCGCTATCCACCGGAACAGAAGAATCGTTCGGTTTCGGGTCGCAAATACTGCTGAGCACATGCGGTGGAGTTGTGTCGAGCGCCCCGACATGCAGCTCGAAAGATACTTCATCCAGTTTGGTTTCGACCCCGCCCGAAACACCATACAGTACCATGGTAACCGTATATTCTTCATTTGCCTGCGGGAGGGTAATAGCGTTAAACACGGTCGAGTACCCGCTGACATTGCCGCCGAACGGGAGAAACCCGGCAACGCCGTATGAGACTTCGCCTCGGACTAGATAATCCGGGTAGCTGACGCCAAGGGTATGGCGCACACCAAGCGTGACGCTCAAGTCGCTCAAAGTTACATCGTGCCCATCATCCTCCAAGTCTGAGATCGATGGCAGTGAGGCACCGTTCAGAGTTACGGCTGTGATGGACGGACCGGCTGCCAGCAAAGGAACAGGGAAAGAAACCGAGGCCATTAAGACGAGAAAAGCCATTAAATACGCCAAGCAGGAACGGAACCGCAATCTGGCAAAACGCATTGGATATCCCCCCATTATTGGATTTGAGACGGGCGGTTACCGGATAAGTGACGATACCGCTGGCACGACTAACCATTTCCTCAGGACCGTTCAACCGCAGCAGCAATCAAGATTAACTGTTTTCTGCAACAGTCCGAATGCGTGAAAGAGGTTGGAGCGGCATAGAGTATCCGGTACCCTTTACCTATTCGGATCGTAACCAAATATTTAGACGGAGAAAGTCCTCCCTTTGTTTCCTATTTTACCATTTATTTATCGACTTTATAAGACATAGTATGGGAAATTATAACACAAAAGCACAGTTTATCGCCAATAGTCATGAGCAAGATTATTCTTGATACCAATAATCGCTGCACGCAGTAAGCTGTAGCCTGATTTGTGCAGTCAAGTATCTTCCGTCCAGGGCAAGAAATCCTGGATTGAACGTGAAAAGAAGGCCTCCCATTACTGGGAGGCCTTCTCCGTCAGGCAGTTATTTCGTCAGGGTAATGGTCTGGGTACCGAAGTTGTAGTCAACATAGAAGCCGAATGCTTCACCGATGAACCGGAGAGGCACAACGGTCCGGCCGTTGACGATCTTCGGAGCTACTTCGAGCGTTACATCAACACCGTTCACGGAAGCAGTGGTGGAACCAATGGTCAACCAGACTTCGTCGACAGTGTTGGCATCCTTGCGCAGTCTGTAGAGGATCTTGTTGGGAGCGATGAACTCTACATAAGCGCCAAGGGCTTCGCCGATGTAGCGGAACGGTACCAGGGTACGGCCGTTTTCGGCGAACGGAGCGACGTCGAGGGTGCCCATCACACCGTTAGCAACCGCGGTGGTGTTACCGAGCTGCATGGTGATAACGCCAGCGCCGGCGGCTTTGATAACGACCTTGATTTCGCCTTCGGCGAATACATCGTCGCCATCTTCGTCTTCAGCGTCGGTCTCGACTTCGATCGCGATCTTACCGGTGGTGTTCGGTTTAAGCTTGAAGGTAACCTTACCGGCTTCGTCGGTCTCGCTCTCGGCGATGAACAGACCGGAGAGGAAGACGTCCTTGCCGGCATAGGGTTTACCGTGAGCGTCAACAACCGTGATCGTAACGGTGGACGCTACATCGACACTGATCTCAGCCGGAGAAGCGGTGATTACCATCGGCACAACTTCGATCTCGGCAACTTCGACAACGTCTTCGCCGTCGATAGAGACTTCGAAGGTCAGAGTCATCGGGTCGTCATCGTCGTCCTGCTCGTACGCGAGGATGTCGAATTCTTTTTTGCCGTTCGGCATGACGATTTCATCGTCGTCGTCGCCGTCAATATCGAAGAGGCAGTTATCGGCGGAGACATAGAGCACGACGTCTTCGATCACGCTGTCGTCCCGCGGGTCGACGATCTTAGCTTCCCAAGTCTCTTCCACATTGTAGGTGAGCTTGCCGTCGTCGTAGGGGAGAACGAGCTTCGGAGCAACCACTTCAATGGTCGTCTTGCCAATCAGTTCGCCTTCGTCAGTCTTGAAGATAACTTCGTACTCACCGGTTTCGTCGGTGAAGAAGTCAACCGTGTAGACTTCGTCGTCGAGGTCGTACTCATACTCGTCACCATCGATCTCAATGACAGCGTTGCTGTCTTCGACATACTCGCCGTCTTCGTCCTTAGCGGTGATTTCGATGTCTTCGCGGAGGCCGGCAACTACTTTTTCCGGAGCGGTGACATCGTAGACGTTCTCACCTTCGACTTCAATCTCGGCGTAGGCCTTAATATCGCCGCTGCTGTTCGTCACGAGGACGGTGGCAGTTCCGACAACATTGAAGATCACGGTTTCTTTGTAGATACCGTTGTTGATGTTCTTCGAGGAGGCGTCGATGGATTCGAAGGCAACCCAGTCGCCGTCGTCATCTTTGTCCGCATCGAAGTCCGCATTATCATCATCGAGGTCTTCTTCTTCGTCTACGTCTTTCAGGTAAACGACCGCGTTGTTGATAGCGGTGCCATCGGGTTTGGTCACGACTACCTTGAATTCGTACTCTTTATCGAAGGTGGCGAGAGTCGGGGTTACCTCGATCTTCCAGCCGTCAACTTCGATCTTTTCGGTCTTGACGATCTCGGTGTCATCCCAGAAAGTAACCGTCACGGTCACGGTAATGTCGCCGCCCATTTCAGCCATCATATCCAGGTAACCGAGGTCAATAACCGTAGCGTCGCCAACACCGCCGTCCTCAACATGCGCGGATTCGGCGTCGAAATCCTCGTCTTCGTCAATGCCGCAACCTTCGATGACGACATTGATTTCTTTCATGCCGCCATACGGGAGGTCGTCGTCTTCTTCCTCAACGAGGCCGTTGCCCTCTTCATCCCAGACTTCGATTTCGAGGTCAATCAATTCAGCGGGATCGACTTCGTCGGTGCTCAGGGAGATGTTGAGGTCGTCGGGAGTGCCGATCTTGTACTCAGTCTCGCCGACATAGTCGAACTCGTCGCCGTCGAGAACATCGAGCAAGTCTTCATCAGCGCCTTCAAGAGCATCCTGATAAGCTTCCCAAGCAGCATCAGCAGCGGCTTCAGCAGCATCCACAGCATCCTCTGCATCATCTACAGCAGCTTGCGCAGCAGTCAGCGCGGCTAACGCAGCAGGCACGCCGCCTTGGGCAGCAACCAGAATTGCCAATTTAGCGGCTTCATCAGCTTCAGCGTCTTCCAGATCTTCCAAGGCGTCAGCTTCGTCGCCTTCAGCAGTACCCAGGTCTGCCAACGCGGTAACTTCGGCAGCTTCGGCAGCTGTTAACGCAGTTTCAGCAGCGACCACATCAGCAGCAGCGGCAGCACAATCTGCGGCCTTAGCATCCAAGAGAGCCTGCTCACCAGCAGTAATTGTTACACCACCATCACTACTACCTAACTGGAAAGCAGCAACCATAGCAGCATATTCGGCATTCAAAGCATCAAGGGCAGCCTCAGCGTCAGCCAAGTCTTCTTCAGCAGCTTCAGTAGCGAGAACTGCAGCATCATAAGCAGCCTGCGCAGCTTCAGTAGCGAGAATCGCAGCATCATAGGCAGCCTGTGCAGCAGCGGTAACGATAACTGCAGCATCATAAGCAGCCTGCGCAGCAGCAATTGCACCAGGTCCAGCAGCGACGGCAGCATCGTATGCAGCCTGTGCAGCGGCTTCTGCTGCTACAGCAGCATCGTACGCATCTTCAGCATCTTCCAGGTCTTCCAAAGCAGCTTCATATTCAGCTTCATAATCTGCTGCGACAGGAGCCAGATTATCGAGGTCCGGAGTTTCAGCCAAGTCATCGGGATCTTCCCACTTCGCGGTGACTTTGGCGGTACCGGTCTTCAGGTACTCGGCGGAAACGGTAGCGATACCGTCTTCATCGGTGATGATGAAGAGTTTGGTATACTTGCCGTTGGTTACATCGCCGTAGAAGCGGTCACCGGCGGAAACACTGACGGAGTCAGCGTCAACACTGATGCCGGAGATGACGATAACGGCATTGGGAACCGGGTCACCGTCGTCTTCAACGGTGATTTCAACAGACTGCATTTTGCCGGTCATAATGGTGGTCTTGTCGACTTCGACATCGATTTCGTCCGGGCTGACCGAGAAGGTCGTATACTCGACATCGGAGCCCTGAAGCATCACTATGTATTCGCCGGCATCGTCGAAGGTAGCGCCGATAGCGAAAGAACCGCTCGAGGAAGCTTTCGAGTAGGCAACTACTTCGTCATAGCCGTCTTTCCAGATCTCAACAACGGGCGGGATGTCAATCTTATCGCCGGAACCGTCTTTGACCGTACCGGTGATAGTCTTGGTCTCGCCGTAGTTGATGGACGGAATAGTAACACTCATGTCATGTTTGGTTACGACTGTCGCTTTTGCGGCAGCAGGATAGCCAGCAGGCGATGCGGCAAGCGGCTGGTCGTCAACAACGATAGTATACACTACGCCGTATTCGACGTCCGCGTTAATCGCAACAAGGACCGAACCGGACTTGAAGGAACCGGTGCTAATCCGTACGGGATCTGCTCCGCCTTCGCCGTCCAGATCTTCGTACAATCCGTAGTACGCCTGGTTAGCGTTCGCTTTTCCGTCATCTTTTACTGTTACTTTCACATTCGTTACTTTCGCGGTCAGGACTTCATCCTTGTCCACGCTGACTGTGTACGGGCCAACGCCAGCGGCGAAGACCGGCGCAATCACGCCGAATGTGCTGAGAAGCATAGCCAATGTTACTACTATGGCTATAAGTTTCTTCTGCATCTTACGAATTTCCCTCCCTTGAAATTTCTTTTTGCTCATAATCCTCCTGAGCCAAACACGGAAAGACAAATGAGTTTATTTTCTACCCATCCCCTCCCTTCGGAATTTTCATATTCCTTGCAAAACCAATCGCTCACATCTATATGCTTATACACCTTCCGGTAAGATTGTCCGACCGAGGGACCACATCCTACGCCTGAAGGTGCTAACGCCTGGGGGAAGTCAAAAGTCGAAAGTCCAAAGTCTCAAGTCAGGAACGAAAGACAAAGGACCGGGGTACTGGTTCGGTTGTCAAAGAGCAGCCACCGGGTATAAAGTGGGTTAGTGTGATATATTTTCTACGCCGCGCAGATAATTCCTGCCCCCGCCGGCCGCGCCGCGGCAAGTAAGTTCTGGGGCGGGATGGATTATCTGGCAGACATATTTCCATATATTAGTACGGTGGCTGTCCGAAAGATATGCCTGCTTACTATTTATATTTGTCAAAGAACAAAGAGCGATATTTTAGCTGAAATGCAACAACGGAAACCGCGGAAATAAAGGGCAAAATAAGACAAGCATGGAGTTTACATACAATTATAGCATGCAATGGGTCCAGCGTCAATGAATTCCACGGCGGGAAATTTTCAGAATACTTTTACAGTTGGTCCGGGCAGCAATCGGCAGTAAATTTATGGCGATTGCCTGCAACTGAATATTTATTCTGGATGCCGGGGCCGATTCCTGCCGGATTCCGCTGAATTCTTCAATTTTTTTACATGGTCCGGCTGCAACATATTACTGCTGTGCTTTATTGTCGTAATACAGGCGGCGGAAGTTCCCCAAAACCGGGGATTAGGAGAAATATTTACGATAAGCCGAGGTCGGGGTAAGGCAGCGGCTCAAATACAATATGATAGGAACTGTGGGAAGGTTACCGGTGAGGACACGACTCCCTTTCCAGTTTCCCCTTTTTCAAGAGGAAGGATTGGCTAAGCGTTGAAGAGAAGCAAGGAGCGACCCTCTTTCTAGGTATGGGTACGGCTCCCTTTCTAGCTTCCCCTCATTTCGAGGGGAAGAATTAGCAGTACTTCGAAGATGAGGGAGGAATGCTGGTGTGAGAAGAAAGGTACCCGAGTACGTCAGGGCTCTGGCAAAAGAGCTGAGAAAAAATCAAACGGCAGCGGAGCAAAGGCTGTGGCAAAGGATAAAGAACAAACAGTTGGGCGGATTCAGATTCTTGCGGCAATATATAATTGATAGGTATATTGCCGACTTTTATTGCAGCAAGGCAAAACTAGCAATTGAAATTGACGGTGGCATTCATAATGACGATGATATTAAAGCATATGACCAGATCAGAGAAAATGCAATTAAAACGCACGGAATAAGGGTAATCCGATTCACTAACGATGAAATATTTAGTAATCTCGATAATGTTTTGGAACAGTTACTAGCGTTTCTAAAAAGTGACCTGCGGTGCAATGCCTCTTCACTCCAGAACAATGCTGATTCCTCCCCTTGAAATGCTAAACTTGCTACACATTATTGGGAATTAACTGGTAGATGAGCAACCATCCAGCCTTCCACAATATCTTGCAGGCGTCGGAGACCGCGCCAGATAACGATTATCCCAGGTTTGCCATCACTTTTG
>Ga0228535_1002088_pt1 | contig 22014 bp, 33 predicted proteins | sample SJ1metagenome_FD_168457 | JGI IMG/M metagenome (GOLD analysis project Ga0228535, IMG submission 168457) | Enriched culture of PCE-dechlorinating microbial communities from Ithaca, New York, USA - SJ1 | ecosystem: Engineered > Modeled > Simulated communities (microbial... > Unclassified | place... | reverse complement strand
GAGGGCAACAGAGTATTTATGGCGATCGTCGCCAAGACTCCGGGCTGGGTCGCCATCGGATTCAACCCCTCGACGGTCATGGCCAACGCCGACATGGTCTTCGGGATCGTCGGGAATCAGGGCAATGTGCAGACTTCCGACGAATGGTCGAGCGGTATATTCGGGCCCCATGCGCCTGACGTCAATCAGGGCGGCAAGTCGGACATTCTCTCATTTGCGGGGACACGGACCGGCGATACGGTCGTGTTTGAGTTCTCCCGCCTCTTGGACACCGGCGACAAATTCGACAAGGCGATCCCGATTTCAGGCAGATTCAAGATCATCTGGGCCTATGGTCCGTCGCTGCAGCTCTCGGCAAAGCATACAAAGGCCGGAAGTGCCACGATTCAAATGGAAGGGCAAAAATGATCCTGTTGCTCTTTCATGCAGTGAGCATGGGACTTGCGTTTTTGACGATGGTGAGTGCGATCGTCATTGCCCGGTACTTCAAGACGAAAAAATGGTGGCTCAAGGCGCACAGGATACTGAATATCATCGCCGTCGCCTTTGCGGTGGCCGGGTTTGTCTTCGCCTTTTTCATGGTGAGTTCGACGGGAGGGCCGCACATCCGCGTTCCGCACGCGGCGCTCGGCATTGCGACGCTGGTCCTGCTGCTCGTCATGCCCTTCCTCGGGTCGGCCATTTTCAAGACCAAAGACAAAAAGGCCATCCCGAAACTGAAGAAAGTGCACCGCTACCTGGGGAGAATCGCCGCGCTCCTGATGGCTGCGACGATCGTGGCGGGACTGGTGCTCGCCGGCATTCTGTAGTTGCAGCGGGTGCCCCGTCTGTGCCATGCTTAAGGCATGCGCGGACACAACACAGTATCACATTTCATCCACAATATCGGCGAGCTCTGGACGCCTGAGGGGAAGGCGGCAGCCGCAGGCGCCGCGATGCAAAAAATAAAGAAAATACGCGGCGCCTGCCTGTACGTCAAAGACGGCCGCATCGCATGGGCCGGCGAAGAAGGGCGGCTGCGCGCCTCCAATTCGGCCATCGCCCGCGAAGCGTTCGACGCAGCCCCTTACGACGCCGAAGGGCGCTCCTGCATACCGGGCTTTGTCGACAGCCACACGCATTTTATCTTCGCCGGATGGCGCGAGGAGGAATTCTTCTGGCGCGCACAGGGGGTGCCCTACATGGAGCTCCACCGGCGGGGCGGAGGTATCCAGAACAGCGTGCTCGCCACTCGCGGCGCCTCGCTGGAAGACTTGGTTCCGCTCGGCCGAAAGCGCCTCGATACGATGCTCTCCCTGGGGATAACCACGGTCGAGGGCAAATCCGGCTATGGTCTCGACCTGGAGACGGAGCTCAGGCAGCTCCGCGCGATGCGCGAGCTGTCCCGCGCCGGCGCGCCCGATATTGTCCCGACATTCATGGGGGCGCATTCGATTCCGCCTGAATTTAAAGGCCAACCCCGCGCCTACCTTTCATTCCTCGCGGAGGATGTCCTGCCGCGCGTAAAGAGCGAAAAACTGGCGCACTTTGTCGATATCTTCTGCGAAGAAGGGGTGTTCGGCATCGAGGATTCGCGCTGGTATCTCGAGCGAGCCCGGGCAGCCGGCTTCGCGCTCAAAATCCATGCCGACGAAGTCGCCCCCCTCGGCGGCACCGCCCTCGCCGCCGAACTTGGCGCCGTCAGCGCAGACCATCTCCTCAAGGCCTCCGGCGACCACATCGCCGCACTCGCCGCCTCGGGCACCGTCGCCTGCCTGCTCCCGCTCACCGCCTTCAACCTCCGCGAACCCTACGCCAGCGGCCGCCGCTTCATCGATGCCGGCTGCCCCGTGGCCCTGGCGAGCGACCTCAACCCCGGCTCCTGCCACAGTCAGTCCATCCCTCTCATCTTCGCCCTGGCAGTGCTGTATATGGGCATGTCGATCGAAGAGGCGCTCACCGCGCTCACCCTGAACGGGGCAGCAGCGCTCGAACTCGCCCGGCGCACCGGCAGCCTTGAAGCAGGCAAAGACGCGGATTTTCTGTTGCTGGACGCACCATCGCCGACGCACCTCGCCTATCATACGGGGATGAACCTTGTTCGCACCGTCTTCAAGCGCGGCAGGCCTGTCTGGCAGAATGGCAATATGCTCGGGATGGGAGAGCGCCAGCAGCGGCCAGGAAGCCCTGCTTCCTGCTGAATCGCTCGGCCATATCGGTCATCCTGATTAAAAAAGAAAAAGAGCCGCCCACATCGGGGCGGCTCCTGCATATTCACCATGCATCTTCACTTCGCGTTCGCGAGGTGGGCCTTGCATATTTTACAGATCTTGACCTTTTTGCCATCGATCTCCTGCTCGTAGACAACCTTGACACTGCTGCGCCCACACACGGGACATGTCCCGCGCCCTCTTGCGAAAACTTCTCTTAGACCCTTGCCTCTATGTGCTTTGGACATTTCGACTTCCTCCCTGCGACCTTCAGGCCTGCTTCTTGGCCTTGCGCGCTGCTTTGCGTTTTTCGCGCTCGGCTCTCTTCACATCAGCCTTCTGATCGACCAGTTCGAGCACTACAAGACTGGCCGCGTCGTTTGCACGATCGCCAAGTTTGAGAATGCGGGTATATCCCCCATTGCGCTCCTTGAAGCGCGGGCCGATGTCGGTAAACAGCTTGGCGACCGCATCCTCGCCGTATAGTCTGGCGGATGCGACCCTGCGATTGTGGACGGAATCGACCTTGGCCCTGGTAATGAGCTTTTCTGCCGCGCGCCTCGCCTCGATCGCCTTCGCCTTGGTGGTTACGATCTTTTCCTCTTTGAGCAGCACGGTAACCATATTGCGGACCAGGGCCTTGCGGTGAGCGGCGACTCGGTTCAGTTTGTTATAGCCGATCTTATGCTTCATCGCTCTCTTCCTTTTTCATATTGAGTTTAATGTGATTTCTCAGCGCGGAGTAATCCGTCATACCGAGGGTCAGGTTCCATTCGGCAAGCTTTGTCTTGATTTCCTGCAGAGACTTTTTGCCAAAGTTGCGGGTCTTGGTGATTTCTTCCTCGGTCTTCTTGGTGAGGTCGCCGATGGTCCTGATATTTGCATTTTTGAGACAATTGAAGGAACGCACCGAGAGTTCAAGCTCTTCGACGGGCATATTGAGAATCTGGCGAACGCGCTCTTCGATCTCGTCGCTGGTCTCCTCGCCGCCGGCTTCGCTCTCATCGAAATTCACGAATATGGAGAAGTGGTCCTTCGCGATCTTCCCTGCCTCGCCGAGGGCGTCCTCGGGGCGAATCGTCCCGTCGGTCCATATCTCGAGCACAAGCTTGTCATAGTCCGAGCGCTGGCCGACGCGGGTGGGCTCGATGGAGTATTTCACTCTCGTCACGGGCGTAAAGATCGCGTCCATCGGGATCGTGCCCACGACATCGATGTATTTTTCGTTCACTTCACTCGGCACATAGCCACGCCCCAGATTCACCTGAAGCTCCAGGCCGAGATGGATGCTCGGCTCAAAGCTTGCGATCTTGAGATCGGGATTGAGTACGACGAGCTGGCCCTGCTCTGCAAAAAAGCTTCCGCGCAGCTCTTCGATACCCTTGATCTCGTAGTCGAGCGTGAGCTCTTCCTTGTCGTTTGGAAGCCGCAGGCGCAGCTTCTTCAGGTTATTCAGAACTTCGATGGTATCTTCCACCACTCCGGGGATGGTCTCGAACTCGCTGGTGATCACGTGCGGTACACCTTCATCATCGTATCGAGTGATGCGAACGGCAGTGATCGCATACCCCTGAATGGAGGACAACAGGATGCGGCGCAGGGTATTTCCGACGGTAGTTCCATAGCCCGGCTCAAAAGGATACGCCACGAACTTTCCATAGGTGTCGGTCGATTCGCTCTGTTCGTAGGTGATGCCCTTCGGCCTCTTGAAACCTTTAAGTAGGCTTTTGCGCGCCATTTCCGCTCCTTATTTCGAGTACAACTCGACGACCAGCTGTTCCCTGATATCCGCAGTATCCGTAACGTCCTGACGCTGCGGGTTGGTAACGTAACGGCCGGTCATTTCGTCTGCATTGACCTCAAGCCACGGCATAACGCCAGATTTCTGCACTTCTTCGAGTGCCTGGCGGATTGTATCCATCTTCTTGGCGGCTCCGATCACGGAGAGTGCATCGCCGGCCTTGACGAGGTAGGAAGCGATGTCTACGCGCTTGCCGTTCACGGCGATATGGCCATGGTTTACAAGCTGGCGGGCCTGGGCTCGCGACGTCGCGAAGTGCAGGCGGTACACGACATTGTCCAGTCTGCGCTCGAGAAGGATGATGAGGTTGTCGCCGGTCTTGCCTGGCAGGCCGAGGGCCTTCTCGAAGACATTGCGGAACTGACGCTCCATGAGGCCATAGCTGCGCTTGAGCGCCTGCTTCTCGCGAAGCTGCACCGCATATTCCGATTTCTTTCCGATTCGGGTCTTCGGGGCCTTTCCGGGCGGAAGGCGCTTCTTGTTGATCGGGCACTTGTCGCTCCGGCAGCGCTCGCCCTTCAAAAAGAGCTTTCTGCCCTCTGCACGGCAGAGTCTGCACACAGGTCCAGTATATCTAGCCATTCTGTAACTCCCTCTCAGATGCGGCGGGCCTTCCGGGGCCTGCAGCCATTATGGGGAATCGGGGTCACATCGTTGATCGACTTGACCTTAAGCCCCATTACGCCGAGCTGGCGGATTGCGGACTCACGGCCAATGCCGGGCCCTTTCACGTACACATGTGCTTCCCGCAGGCCGGCCTGCATCGCTTTCTGCACTGCAGCCTCAGTCACCGTCTGGGCAGCAAATGGTGTGGACTTTTTTGCGCCGCGGAATTCATGGCTTCCGGAACTCGACCATGAAATCGCGTTTCCATTGAGGTCGGTCACGGTCACAATCGTATTGTTGAAGGTTGCCTGAATATAGACATTCCCTTCATATACGCTCTTTTTCTCTTTTCTTTTCTTCGTCTTTGTCGTAGTCGCAGCCACGTTTATGCCCCTCCGTTAAACGGCCTTCTTCTTGTTCGCAACGGTCTTTCTCTTGCCTTTGCGCGTGCGCGCATTCGTCCTCGTCCGCTGTCCGCGAACGGGAAGACCTCTGCGGTGGCGTAGGCCGCGATAGCAGCCAATATCCATAAGACGCTTGATGTTCAATGCAATCTCGGTTCTCAAGCGGCCTTCGACCTTATAGTCGTTTTCGATGACTTTGCGAAGCTCGTTGATCTCTTCATTCGAAAGATCGTTGATTCTCTTGTTCGGATCGATGCCGGTAGTCTCGCAAATCTGAAGTGCGCTGGATCGCCCGATTCCATAGATATACGTGAGGGCGATATCAACATGCTTGTTAGGGAGGTCAACTCCCGCAATACGCGCCATGAGCTTCCTCCTGCTCTCAGCCTTGTTTCTGTTTGTGCTTGGGATTGTCACATACAATCCTAACCACGCCTTTGCGCCGTATTACCTTGCATTTATCGCAGATTTTCTTGACGCTCGTTCTGACCTTCATGGGTTCCCCCTATTCGCAAACACGCAATTAAATACCATTTGTGCAAAAATTTCTATAGGTTCCTCGACCTGATATGGCCTTTTCGCACGAGACCATCGTGATGGTGCATCTTGAGAAGCGCTTCTACCTGTGCCATGGTATCGAGATCGACACCGACCAGAATGAGCAGGGAAGTACCGCCCAGCAGATACGCCATCTGGCTCGGAAAATTGAAGAGATGCTGCACCACGGTCGGAATAAGCGCGATGAGGCCAAGATACAGCGATCCCGGCAGGATGATGCGGTTGAGCACCCTCGTGAGGTACTCTTCCATCTTTTCGCTCCGGATGCCCGGGATGGAGCCGCCGTTCTCCCGGATATTCTTGGAGATCTCCTGAGGGTTCAGGGTCACCTGGGTATAGAAGTATGCGAAGAATATGATGAACACCACGTAGAGAAAATTGTACCAGAACCCATCCGGCCTGAGCCAATAGGAAAAATCCCTCAGCCATTTCGCCTGAACGCCGAAACTCTGCGCTATCTGTAGAGGGAACGTCAGAAGGCTCGACGCAAAGATGACGGGGATGACGCCCGACGGATTGATCTTGAAGGGGATATACGTGTTCTGGGCGCCGTACATCCGCCGGCCCACAATGCGCTTCGCATAGTTGACCGGTATCTTTCGCTCTCCCTGCTGCTCAAGCACGACGAGGGCGATGACCGCGACAAACATGATGAGCACGACGATGGCGTATATCGCGTTGATTTCACCCGCCTGGATCTTTTTGATGAGCTCGAAGGTCGCATTCGGCAGGCGCGCCACAATACCGGCAAAAATCAAGAGCGAAATACCATTGCCGATTCCCCGTTTCGTAATCTGCTCACCGATCCAGACCAGGAACATCGTGCCTGTGGTGACGGTGATGATTGCAACAATCGTATAGAGCGTGCGGTTGGACATTGCGATCGCGTTGGGAATGCGGTCCGCCCATACGGTTACGGAGAAGCTCTGAATGATGGCGACCGCGATGGTGCCGAGCTTCGTCCAGCGCGAAATCTTGCGCCGCCCGCCCTCTTCTTCGGCGATGCTCTTGAGCTTCGGAAAGATGACGATCAGCAGCTGCATGATGATCTGTGCGCTGATGTAGGGCATAACGCCCATCATGAAGAGCGAGAAATTCTTGAATGCACCGCCCGCGAAGAAATCGAGGTAATCGGTGATGCCGCCGCTGCCGGTGCTGGACTGTTGCGCGAAGTATGACTGCAACGCGCTCGCATTGATTCCGGGGATGGGCAGGTATGTGCCCAGGCGGAAAATTGCGAGCCAGAACAGAGTAAAGAATATTCTATCCTTCAGTTCCTTGACTCTGAAAATATCAACGAGTGTACCAGCCATTCGCTCCTGCCTTTATAATCACTTGTCTGCCGAGGAGCCGGTCGCGACAGGCACTTCCACCTTGCCGCCGGCGGCTTCGATTTTCGCCTTCGCGCCGGAGGAGACCGCATCGACGCTCACGGTGAGCGCAACGCTGATCTGACCTTCGCCGAGGACCTTGACGGGCAGTTCAGGCTTCCGCACGAGCCCCTTCATGAAGAGGGCCACTGTGTCGACCGTATCGCCAGCCTGGAATTTGCCTTCGATGTCGCGGAGATTTACGATCTGATATTCCTTGCGGAAAGGATAATTGGAGAAACCGCGGCTGGGCAGGCGCCTGTAGAGGGGCATCTGACCGCCCTCAAAGCCGGGGTAGGTCTTCCCGCCCGAACGCGACTGCTGGCCCTTATTTCCGCGGCCGGCAGTGCCGCCTGAGCCTGAACCGTCGCCTCTGCCGACGATGCGCTTTTTCTTGTTCGCGCCTTCCGGGGCGTGGAGATTAAAATCAGCCATTACTCCACCTCCTTGGTATCAACCAGATGCCGCACTCTGCCCACCATGCCGAGGATCTGCGGACTCGCCTCCTGGATGGTACTCGAACCGATCTTCCGCAGCCCCAGACAGCGGACCGTCGTGCGCGTCTTCGGCTTCTGGCCGATGGTGCTGCGGACCAATGTTATCTGAATTCTGGCCATGATCAACTCCACATATCTTTAAGCGTTTTGCCCCGGTTTTTTGCCACTTCCTGGGCATCGAGCAGCTGACCAAGACCGGAGAATACAGCCCTTACTACGTTGACAGACGTTCGCGAGCCAACGCACTTGGAAAGGATATCGACGTAGCCCGCACATTCCATAATGGAGCGCACGGGGCCACCGGCGATAACGCCCGAGCCCGGGCAGGCCGGCTTGATATACACTGTCGTCGCTTTATATTTGCCCGTCACCTCGTGAGGCAGCGTGCCTTTCTTCACGGGCACGGTGACCATCGCGCGTTTCGCCTTCTCGACGCTTTTGCGGATCGCTTCGGTGACGTCGTTCGCCTTGCCGAAACCGAATCCGACGTGGCCCTGCTTGTCACCGACCACCGTCAGCGCGGAGAAAGAAAATCTGCGGCCGCCCTTCACGACCTTGGCGGTCCTGTTCAACTGAATCAGCTTTTCGGTGTAGCCATCCGGCACACCGGAATCTTCTCTTCTCGTTCTTTCCACAACCGCCCCCTAGAATTTAATACCGGCTTTTCTGACTCCATCGGCAATCGCCTTCACGATGCCGTGGTACTTATAGCCGTTTCTATCGAACACTACCTGGGTAATGCCTTTTTCCAGGAGCCGTTTCCCAAGTTCCTCGCCGATCGTACCGCCGGTCTGAATGGTGGGCCGAAGGCTGCGGAACTGCTCTTCCATCGTCGAAACACTCGCAAGCGTATTCCCTGCCGCGTCATCGATCACCTGCACATAGAGGTGCAGGTTCGACCGGAACACGGACAGGCGCGGCTTCTCCGCGACACCCGCGATGGTCTTCCGAACATGGGTCCTGCGTTTTGCGCGCTTGCGGATCTTATCTGATAGTTCTCTTACGCTCATGCTCTCTGCCTCACTTCACGCCGGTCTTGCCGACTTTTCTGCGGATCCTCTCTTCTTCGTAGCGGATACCTTTGCCCTTGTAGGGTTCGGGTTCGCGGAGAGACCGCACTTCACTGGCAAACTTGCCGACCTTGGCATAATCGATGCCTTCGATGACAATCCTCTGTCCGTTCTGTTCGACGGAAACCTTGAGACCTTCAGGAATCACCGCGACGACATCGGTCGAGTATCCGATGCTGAGCACCAGCAGACTGCCCTGGACTTCGGCGCGATATCCGACACCGTTCACCACAAGCGCGCGCTTAAAACCTTGACTTACACCGGTGACCATATTATCGAGCAAACTGCGATACAGGCCATGGTATGCTCTCGCCTGCTTGGAATCATTCTTGCGCTCCACGACTGCGGCGCCATCTTTGACGGCGATCTTAACGTCGGGGCGGTATTCCTGAGAAAGCCTGCCTTTCGGTCCCTCGACATGGAAGACTGTCGGCTCGACAGTCACTTTCACACCTTGCGGGATCGCCACAGGCCGCATTCCAATTCTCGACATAGTAGTACCTCGCCTTACCAGACCGTGCAGATGAGCTCGCCGCCGACCTGCCTCTCCACGGCTTTTCTGCCGGTGATGACGCCATCGGAAGTCGAGATGATCATGATTCCGTAGCCATTGAAGATGCGCGGCATTTCGCGGTAGCCGGTATAGACGCGCCTCCCTGGTTTGGAAACCTTGCTCAGCCCGTGAATGATGGGGTTATTTTCCTCGTCATACTTGAGGAAAATCCGGATAGAATTCTGCCCCTCGGTCTGAATCTTCTTAAAATTCTTGATATAGCCCTCGGTCTTGAGGATCTTCACGATCTCGAGCTTGAGCTTGGAAGTCGGGATGTCGACTTTCTCGTGCCGGGCCACATTTGCGTTCCGGATTTTGGTCAGCATGTCCGCAATGGGATCAGATACGCTCATTGCACCCTCCTACCAGCTCGATTTTGTAACGCCCGGCAATTTGCCTTCGGAAGCGAGCTTCCGGAAACAAATGCGGCACATATCGAATTTTCTCATGTAACCGCGGGATCTTCCGCAAATCTTGCACCGACGCACCAGACGAGTCGTGTATTTCGGCGTCTTCAACGCCTTTAAAATCATTGCTTTGCGAGCCATGTACGCCTTCCTTATTTCCTGAAGGGCATGCCCAGCTTGGCAAGAAGGCTCTTCGCCTCCGTGTCAGTCTCGGCCGTTGTCACAATCGAGACGCTAAGCCCCATAACCTTCTCGATCTTGTCGAAATCAATTTCCGGGAAAATGATCTGCTCGGTAAGACCAAGAGTATAATTGCCATGACCATCGAATCCATTCGGATTGACACCACGAAAATCCTTGACGCGCGGAAGTGCGACATTCATCAGCCTGTCGAGGAACTCCCACATCTGGTCTCCCCTGAGCGTCACGCGGGCGCCGATCTCCTGCCCCTTGCGGATCTTGAAATTCGCGATGGACTTCTTTGCCTTTGTCTTGACCGCATGCTGGCCGGTGATGGTTTCGATGTCAGTGATCGCGGCATCGAGCATCTTCTTGTTCTCGCGCGCCTCGCCGACACCCATCGAAACAATGACCTTTACCAGACGGGGCACCTGCATCTTGGAAGTATACCCAAGCTCGCTGAAGAGCTCCGGGGACACTTTTTCGCGATACATTTTTTTCAGCCGGGGGACGTATACTTTCGCCTGAGCCATCAGAGGACCTCCCCGCATTTTCTGCAGACTCTCTTCTTCTGGCCATCGACGATCTTATAGCCAGCGCGGACGGGTTTATTGCACTTCTTGCACACGATCATCACGTTCGAGATGTGAAGCGGCGCCTCGATTTCCACAATGCCGCCCCGGTCGGTCTGGGATTTCTTCTTCATTGCCTTCTTCACCATGTTGATCCCCGACACGATAACGCGACCCTTCTCATGGTCGATCTTGAGGACCTTCCCCTGTTTCCCCCGATTCTTGCCAGCGATAACCTGGACAAGGTCTTCTTTTCGAAGTTTGTATTTTGCATTCGCCATATTCAAACTCCTCACAGGACCTCAGGGGCGAGAGAGATAATTTTCATGTAATCCTTCTCGCGCAGCTCGCGCGCCACCGGCCCGAAGATGCGCTTGCCTTTCGGGTTCTTGTTCGCATCGATGATCACGCACGCGTTGTCATCGAACCTGATATAGGTGCCATCGGGCCGCTTGTATTCCTTGTGCGTCCGTACGACGACTGCCTTTTCGACCGACCCTTTCCTGATCGCCGAATTGGGCAGTGCGGTCTTTACGGCGACGACGATGATGTCTCCCACGCTCGCATACCTTCGCCGCGTACCGCCAAGAACCTTGATGCACTGAACGGTCTTCGCACCTGAGTTGTCGGCGACATTCAGCATGCTTTCTACCTGAATCATAGCTTACTCCCGCTCGTTATTTCGCCCGCTCGACGATTTCGACAAGCCGCCATCGCTTTTCCCGCGACAGGGGCCTGCATTCGACCACCGAAACGGTATCGCCGACATGCGCTTCGTTGTGCTCGTCGTGGGCTTTTACGCGCTTCGTCCTGTTTACATACTTCCTGTAGAGGGGGTGGAGCTTGCGCATGATAATTTCGACAACGATGGTTTTATCATTCTTGTCCGAAACTACGATGCCTTGAAGAACAAGCTTGCCCTCAGTCATTTTCTGGATATTTGTATCCACGTTCCGTCTCCTGAAGAATTATGCCTTCTTCGCGGCGCCGCTGCGCTGGGCCTCGGCGATCCTCGTTTCGATCCGCGCGATTTGGCGGCGGAGATTTCTCCTCTCGAGAGGGTTCTCGACGTGCCCGACCACCATCTGGAATCGAAGGTCAAAATATTTCTTTCTGAGCTCGTCGCGCTTGACGAGCATTTCATCCAGCTTCATGTCCTTGAACGAATTCTTCATGGTGATCACTCCATTTCCGCGCGCACCGCGAATCTGGTCTTCACGGGGAGCTTGGAACCGGCAAGGCGCATAGCTTCTTCTGCCATTTTCGGCTCTACGCCGGAAAGCTCGAACAGCACTGTGCCCGGCTTGACCACTGCGACCCAATACTCGGGACCCGGCTTTCCACGACCCATGCGGGTTTCAGCCGGCTTCTTGGAATACGGCTTGTCCGGGAAAATACGGATCCACATTTTGCCGCCGCGCTTGATATAGCGGTTGAGCGCGATACGGGCAGCCTCGATCTGGCGGTTCGTAATCCAGTGCGGCTCCAGGCTCACAAGGCCATAATCGCCAAAAGCGATGGCATTGCCCGAATGGGCCTCTCCGTGGATCCGACCGCGCTGCTGCTTTCTGTGTTTGACTCTCTTCGGTAACAGCATAGATTAGCTCCTTGCCTCACCTTCCGCTTTGTCTGCTTCAGGTTTGGGGTTTGCCCGGCGTTCGCTGTGCTCTCCGCGCTCACGGCGCTCGCGTCGTTCCTGACCGCCTTCTCTGCGCTCTCCACGAGCCTCGCCCGCAGGCTCTCGCCGCGATCTCTTCGCGAGCTGGCCGGCATCTTCGTTCTTATCCTGGGCATACACCATACCCTGATAAATCCAAACCTTCACGCCGATCTTTCCGAAGGTGGTGTCTGCTTCCGCAAAACCATAGTCGATATCGGCGCGGAGAGTATGCAGAGGAATCCGGCCTTCCTTGAGCTCTTCGGTGCGCGACATGTCCGCGCCTCCGAGCCGGCCGGAGAGCCTGACCTTGCAGCCCTGCGCTCCCGCTTTCAGCGCATTCTGAATCGCGGATTTCATCGATCTGCGGAAAGACTGCCTGTTCTCAAGCTGGCGGGCGATGTTCTGCGCGACGATCTGCGAGTTCGTATCGACCTTTTTGATCTCTTTGATCTTGATCTGCAGCTTTTTCTGCGTAATCTTCTGAATCTCGGCGCCGATCTTGTCGATGTTCGCGCCTTTGGTTCCGATGAGGACGCCGGGGCGTGCACTGTGAATCACGATGGTGACGCGCTGCGGATGGCGGATAATCTCGATTTCGGAGATGTCCGCACCCTTGGTCTCCGGCAGCTCGACGAGACGGCGACGGATCGCAAGATCTTCATGAAGGGTTTTTGCATACTCACGGGGTTCCACATACCAGTGCGAACTCCAGTCCTTGTTGATGCCGATTCTTAATCCAATAGGACTTACTTTCTGACCCACCTTACGCCTCCGTCTTCTTGCCGATTTCGTCGACGATGCACGAGATGTGGCACATGCGCCTCAGCTGCATATCTGCCCTTCCACGGGCGCGAAACCATATCCTCTTGAGCCTCGGGCCTTCATCGATGCGCAGCTCTCTGATGTAGAGCATGTCTTCGCCGAGCTTGCGGTTCTTGTTCAGGGCATTTGCAGCCGCGGAGGAGACCACTTTGCGGATCAGCTTGGCGCCCTTGTGCGGCATGTTTTCGAGGATGGCCATTGCCTCGGTGTACGGCTTGGCGCGAACGAGATCGGCGACCGGGCGCACCTTGAACGGCGAAGCGATCAGCCATTTCGATGTGGCTCTATAGCCAGTTTTTGTATTCGCCATTTCTGCACCCCTACTTCTTCTCGGCTTTCTTGTCGCTGCCGGCATGACCGCGGAAGATGCGGGTGGCGGCGAATTCACCGAGCTTGTGGCCAACGAGGTTTTCCGTCACATAGACGGGAATCCACGTCTTGCCGTTATATACGGAGATTGTCTGGCCGACCATTTCGGGAATGATCGTCGATGTGCGGGAATAGGTTTTGACAAGCTTCTTCTCCCCCGCCCTGCTCATCTCGACTACCTTTTTGTACAGGCTCTTCTCGATGAAGGGCCCTTTCTTTACGGACCTGGACACGGGTTTACTCCTCTATCTCACTTGCGCCGCTTGACAATAAAGCGGCTCGAAGGCTTGTGTTTATCGCGAGTCTTATAGCCCTTCGCCGGCTGACCCCATGGAGATACAGGCTGTTTGTATCCCTTGCCTTTTCCTTCTCCACCGCCATGCGGATGGTCGACAGGGTTCATGACAGTACCGCGCACGGTCGGCCTGATGCCGAGCCAGCGCGTACGCCCCGCCTTTCCAATCCGCTCATTCATGTGCTCGTCGTTGCCAACCTGACCGACGGTCGCCATGCATTTCTTGAACACCATGCGCTGTTCGCCGGAAGGCAGCCTGAGCACGACATAGTCGCCTTCCTGGGCCGCGATGAGCGCGCTCACGCCTGCCGACCGGGCCAGCTGGCCGCCGCGCCCGAGCGTCAGCTCGACATTGTGCACGGTGAAGCCGACCGGAATCTTCTCAAGTGGAAGGGCATTGCCAACTTCCGGCGCGGCGCCGGGGCCGGACAGAATCGTCTGGCCGACCTGAAGCCCCTTCGGGCTGAGAATGTAGCGCTTTTCGCCATCCACATACGTGATGAGGGCGATGTTCGCGCTGCGGTTCGGATCGTACTCGATGCCGGACACCTTGCCGGGAACGCCGAATTTGTCGCGCCTGAAGTCGATGACTCTGTATCGGCGCTTGTGGCCGCCGCCATGGTGCCGCACGGAGATGCGGCCGTTCGAAGCCCTGCCGCCCGTGCTGCTCTTGCCCTTGGTGAGCGACTTGACCGGCCGGCTCTCGTTGCTCGTAAGTTCTCCGTTGATCACCTGCACACGGTGACGGAGTCCGGGCGTTACGGGTCTAAATGTTCTGATCGCCATAGTTCTTCCTCACTTCTCATGCGCCTTCGAACACTCTGATCGTCTCGCCCTTCTGGAGCCTGACAATCGCCTTTTTCCACTCTGCAGTGCGCCCCGCCCTGCTGCGCAGCCGTTTCGGCTTCGAAGTAACGTTGATCACCTTGCAGCTCACCGGATGCACATTGAAGGTCTTGGCAACAGCTTCCATGATCATGGGTTTGGTTGCCCTGGGGTCCACCTTGAAGATATACTGCCCCAATTCGCGCATGATGTTGCTCTTCTCGGAGAGCACCGGCTCGATAAGAATCGCATCATATTCCATAATCAGCTCTCCTTCGTCACACCGGCGTAGAACTCATTGAGCTTCGCCGAAGCACCTTCCATCATGACAACCCTGCGGGCATAGAAGAGATCGTGTGCGCGCAGGCGATTGTAGGTAAGGTAGCTCAACCAGGGGATATTCCGGGCCGCGCGCTTCACCATGGGGTCATCATCCTTGAGGATGATGACCGTTCTCTCGGGGTTCTTGAGGTCGACCACATTCGCGAGCACTTTCAGAAGATCCTTTGTCTTTCCGGACTCGACGGTGAAATCCTCGATGATCGAGACGAGGCCGTCCTGGACCTTCAGGCTCAGAATGGTCTTGAGCGAAAGCTGCTTCTCTTTGCGTGGGAGTGAATAGGAATAATCTCTGGGTTTCGGCCCGAAAGAAATGCCGCCGCCGACATAGATGTTCGCCTTCAAATCGCCGTGCCGGGAACGGCCGCCGCCCTTCTGGGCAAAGGGTTTGCGGTTGGTGCCGTGCACCTCGCCGCGGTCCTTCGTCGACGCAGTGCCGAGACGGGCGTTCGCGAGCTCGTTGTTCACCGCATACCAGATGACATCCTCATTGATTGGCAATCCGAAGACGGCATCGGACAGCTCAACTTTTCTGAGCTCTTTCCCGCTCAGGGAAATTACTTTGCCTTCCATACAGTCCTCCGCCTTCAGCTCTTCTTGACCGACTTGCGAATCAAGACATCGCAATTCCGCGGTCCGGGGAGTGCGCCGCGAATGAGCACCACACCTTTCTGGGCATCCAGCCTCACGACCTTGAGGTTCTGCACGGTCACCCGCTCGTCGCCCATGTGGCCGGGCATCTTTATGTTCTTGAAGCTGTGGTGCGGATATGTGCTGTTGCCGGTCGAGCCGGGCTCGCGGTGGAATTTGGAGCCATGCGTCGCACGGCCACCCTCAAAACCCCAGCGCTTTACGACACCCTGGAAGCCTTTGCCCTTCGAACGGGCCACGACGTCGACAAACCGCACTCCGTCGAGCACGGAGGCGTCGATAGCCTGGCCGACTTCGACTTCCTTTTCAAAATCCCTGAACTCGCGGAGAATTTTGGTGGGCACATGGCCCTCAGGGAACTGGCCGGCATAGGGTTTCGTGACGCGAGATTTCTTCTTCTCGTAGACACCGACGAGGACGGCGTTGTAGCCATCCTTTTCGGCGGTCTTCACGCCGACCACCAGATTGGGAACGACCTGGACGACGGTCACGGGCACAACACGGCCTGTTTCGTCGAACACTTGCGTCATCCCAACTTTCTTTCCAATGACACCGATCATTCGGTACTCCTGCGTTGAACGCTTCCGGCACGAAGCCGGGCGTTACGGCATTAAAGACTTTGTCGCGACGGACAAAGGTTCATTGCTTGATTTCGACATCGATCCCCGAGGGAAGTTCGAGCTTCATGAGCGCATCCATGACTTCGGGCGTTGGCTCAATGATGTCGATGAGACGCTTGTGCGTCCTCATCTCGAACTGTTCCCGGCTTTTCTTGTGCACGTGGGGCGAGCGCAGGACCGTAAATTTGTTGATGCGCGTGGGAAGCGGCACCGGTCCGGAAACCTTCGACCCCGCATCCTGTACGGTTCTGATGATACTCTTGGCGCTCTCATCGACAAGGCGCACGTCAAAGCCTCTAAGCCTGACTCGGATTCTGTCTTTCATCATTCCTCCAAAGATCTCTTGCACTCGGATCGTCGGCCGTACCCAGGCAGGCGCGCCGACAACCATAAGCGCCGACGGATTGGGGAACCCGTCAATGGCGATACACTCGCCAATTCACACAAAAACGTGCCCCTGCCTGTCAGGGGCACGCCATAATAGCACTCGCCTAAATGTTTGTCCAGTAGCCAATCGCGGGGGAAAAGCCCTTATGCGATAATCTCGGTTACCTGGCCGGAAGCGACAGTGTGGCCGCCTTCACGGATAGCGAACTTGAGCCCTTTCTCCATGGCGATCGGGTAGATGAGGTCGACCTCGATCTCGGTGTTGTCGCCGGGCATGATCATGTCTTTGCCCTCGGGGAGCACGACCGCGCCGGTGATGTCCGTCGTTCTAAAATAGAACTGGGGACGATAGCCCGTGAAGAACGGGCTGTGGCGGCCGCCTTCCTCTTTGGAGAGGCAGTAGATCTGACCCCTGAACTTGGTGTGCGGGGTGATGGTCCCCGGCTTCGCGAGAACCTGTCCGCGCTCGACTTCCTTCTTGTCGATACCGCGCAGAAGGGTACCGATATTGTCGCCAGCCTGACCTTCGTCGAGCAGTTTGTTGAACATTTCGACGCCCGTAACAACCGTACTCTTGGTGGGATGGATGCCGACGATCTCAACCGTATCATTGACATGGATGGTGCCGCGGTCGACACGGCCGGTCACGACGGTGCCGCGGCCGGAGATCGAGAACACGTCCTCGATCGGCATGAGGAAGGGCTTGTCGATGAGACGCACGGGATCCGGGAAGAAGCTGTCCATCGCATCGAGGAGCTCCTGGATGCACGCTGTGGCTTCGGGGTTGTCCGGCTCGGTCATCGCCTTGAATGCTGAACCGCGGATAATCGGCGTCTTGTCGCCGGGGAATCCGTAGAAGTTCAAAAGATCGCGCACTTCCTCTTCGACGATGTCGATAAGCTCGGGATCGTCGACGAGGTCGACCTTGTTCAGAAATACAAGAATTGCGGGGACGCCGACCTGACGGGCCAGGAGCACGTGCTCTCTGGTCTGTGGCATGACAGAGTCAGGAGCCGACACGACGAGGATGGCACCATCCATCTGCGCGGCGCCGGTGATCATGTTCTTGATGTAGTCGGCGTGGCCCGGGCAGTCGATGTGCGCATAGTGACGCTTCGCGGACTGGTACTCAAGGTGTCTGGTATTGATGGTAATGCCGCGTGCCTTCTCTTCCGGCGCGTTGTCGATGTCTTCGTACTTGAGCACCTTGTCGCCGAACTTGCGTCCGCAGTACATGGTGATGGCCGCACTAAGCGTCGTCTTGCCATGGTCGATGTGTCCGATGGTACCAACGTTCATATGAGGTTTGGTACGCTCGAATTTTTCTTTGGCCATATAAATCTCCTCCTTGGCTTCGTCAACGGCACTCCACAGCATTTCACAACCTGAAAACTGCAAAGACCGTCCGGCGGCATGAGACCGTCGGATGCTACGCCATAATTTACTCGTTTGGGCTTTCGGATTATAAGCAAAGAATCAAGATTGCGCAATAGCCCGATAAAGGAAAAGCGATTTTTGCTTTTCACAAACAATATATACGCAGTATATCAGAAAAAAACTTGTTTGTCAGACGGGAGGCTACTACTCGCCTTCACTGCCATAGTGGTCGAACTTGGCCTGATAGATTCCGTGACCCTCGGTGAGGGACCTCAGCGAGGTCGCATACCCGAAGAGCTTCTCCATGGGAGCGTAGGCCACGATGGTCTTTATCCCGCCGGCATCCTCGACCGATTCGATCCGCGCGCCGCGCGCCTGAAGCGTGGCGAGCGCCGCGCCGAACCACGTGTCCGGCACCTCGACCGAGATTTGAACAATGGGGACGAGCACGAGACTTCCCGCAAGGCCCACCGCCCTGCGCAGGACTAAAGAGGCGGCAGCCTCCACAGCCGTTTCGGCGCGCTTGTCGCTGCCCCCCGGAGGCACAAAATTCTCGACGACCACCTTCGCCCCGATCACGGGCCAACCCCCCGTCGGACCGACGGCCAGCACCGTCTCCATCGCCCGGTGTATGCCGGCCTCGTAGCCCGAAGACATCCGTATGCCGCCCGCAAGAAGAAGAGCATTCTCTTCCTTGCCTTTCAGATTTTCAAGCGAGACCCCGAGAGTGACAGACAATTTTTCGCCGCCGAAGTCGCCCACGAACTCATCCTCAAAGCGAGCCGGTTTCTTCAGCCGTTCCACCTTGGGCACCTCGGGATTTCCGGCACGGATATGGAGGCCGTATTCCTTCTGCAGGCGCTCGAGCACAATATCGAGGTGCAGCTCTCCCTGCCCCGAAATGGTTATTCTGCCGGTCTCTTTCTCTTCATTGACCAAGAGCGAGGCATCTTCGAGGCTGAACCGCTTCAGGGCCTCGCGCAGCTTTGGAAGCTCCTGCTGAGAGGCCGGCTCAATCGCCATGGAGACGAGGGGGTCGGGATTCTTGAACGATTCGTAGACGATCTGCAGACCCGGCTCGCAGAGAGTGCCGCCCGCTTCCATATAGGAAAGACGGGCACCGACTATGTCGCCCGCTGCGGCATTCTGGACAGGCTCGACCTCCGCGCCGTTTATGCCATAGAGATGCTGAATCTGGACAAGTTTCCTGGCGGGCATGGCCATGACCTTCATGCCTTCCCGAATCGTCCCGGACCATACGCGGAGCCACGCGAGGGCATTGAGATCGGTGCTGAGCACTGTCTTGAAGATGTAGGCCGAAAACCGGGCGCCGGGCGCCGCCTCCAGCCTCAGATCCCTCGCATTCTTCAGGTCTTTGGCGACGGGGCAGCCGCGTGCGAGAGGATCAGGCAGATAATCGATCGTCGCATCCAGAAGGAGCGCGCTGGAAATATCGGAAAACGATGATCCGCAGAGGGCCGGCGCAAGTTCCTGCCTGTGGATCGGCGCCCGGAGAGCGGCGCGGATCTCGTCGGAAGATACCTGCTTCCCTTCCACGATCTTTTCCATCAGATTGTCGTCGTACATGCTGGCCCGGTCGAGGAGCTTTTCGCGGTATTCCGCGATGAGACGCCGCGATTCTTCGGTCAAGGGAGCTTTCCCGACAGGGAGCGCGTCCGGGATGCCGGACCCGACGGCAGCAGGATACCAGCACATCTCTACAAGATCGGCGATCCCATTCCATCGGTAATCCTCGAATGTCGGAATCTCCAGCGGGAGCACCGGCTCGCCGAGCTCTCCGGCAATCTCCTGCAGCGCCCTGAAGAAATCCGCCCCGCGGCGGTCCATTTTATTGATGAAATAGATGCGCGGGATGTGGTGTGCCCGGCATCCGCTCGCAATGAATCCCGTGCGCACCTGCACGCCCGACACGGCGCAGAGCACGATGACCGCGCCGTCGAGCACGCGCAGGACGCGGTCGACTTCCGCACTGAAGTCCACGTGGCCGGGGGTGTCCAGCAAATGGAATTGGACACCTTTGTGCAGAAAGCGCACGGCCGCGGTCTTTATGGTGATGCCGTGCCGGCGCTCTACAGTGAGGTAGTCGGTCGCGGTGGTGCCTTCGTCGACATTGCCCGCCTGTTCACGCACGCCCGCGACGTGGAGCACGCGCTCGGTGATCGATGTCTTGCCGGCATCGATGTGGGCGAGAATGCCGATGTTTCGGATGGGAAACGACGGCCGCGAATCGGAGGCGTGCCTTGAATTCATTGCAGTATCAGTATACTTCGGGGGGGCCAAATAAAAAAGGCCGCCCGCGCGGGCGGCCTTTGAAGTGCGCGAACGCCTTGTTAGCCTAACGGTCCGACTGCGTCGGCCCTATGGCCCGCATTTGTCCATTACCACCGGTAATGAGCGAATGCTTTATTCGCTTCAGCCATCTTGTGCATGTCGTCTTTCTTCTTGATGGCGGTACCGGTGCTGTTGAAGGCATCGAAGAGTTCGTCGGCGAGGCATTCGGACATCGGCTTGCCGGTGCGGGCCCGCGCGGCGCCGATAATCCAGCGCATTGCGAGCGCCTCGCGGCGCGATTCGCGGATCTCGATGGGCACCTGATAGGTGGCGCCACCGACGCGGCGCGATTTCACCTCGATGGTAGGCTTTACGTTTTCGAGCGCCTTGTTGAAGGCATCGAGGGCCGGCTGGCCGGACTTCTGCTGCAGATGCTCGAGCGCATCATACATGATGCCGGTGCAGATCGACTTCTTGCCCTGCCACATCATTCGGCAAATAAAACGGGAAATAGTGGTCGAATTGTACTTGTCATCGGGGGCGTGTCCCCTGTCAATCGCTTTCTTTTTTCTGCCCATGTATCACCTCACTCAAGCCTTGGGCTTTTTGGCGCCGTACTTGGAACGGCCCTGCTTGCGGTCTTCGACGCCAAGCGCGTCCTTTGTACCGCGAATGATGTGATAACGCACACCAGGAAGGTCTTTTACACGGCCACCGCGGACGAGCACTGCAGAGTGCTCCTGAAGATTGTGCCCGATTCCCGGAATGTATGCAGTCACTTCGATACCATTGGTGAGGCGCACACGTGCGACTTTGCGGAGAGCCGAGTTCGGCTTCTTCGGCGTTACGGTCATGACGCGCGTGCAGACGCCGCGGCGCTGGGGACAACCCATGAGCGCGGGCGACTTCGTCTTCCACTGATTCTGCTTTCTCCCGTTTCGGATAAGCTGGTTAATAGTCGGCATATTAGCTTCAGACTCCCTTTTTGTCCGCACATGTCAGCATCACGCGCGGGCTTCGTCTATAAAAATGATATTCCGGGCCGCGAAAACTGCGGTGACTATTTTCGCGGCGGTGTAGAATACCTTTCTCGCACAATATATGTCAAGGGCCGGGGCCGCCACAGGCGGTCCGGCCTTCTCTATTCTCCCGGCGTTTCGCTGTCTTCGCTGAACCCTTCATCATTGTCGAACACGGACGGCTCGTCGAAGCTCACTTCGTTGGAACTGCGGTCCTGCAGAATCGCCGGCGGCGCCAATTCGCGCTCCTGCTTGCGTTTTTCGAGCACCTCGTCCACGAGGGCGTTGAGATCGTCGTTCTCCGCATCGAAGAGCTTCACCTGGCGGTACTGTTTCATGCCGGTGCCGGCCGGGATGAGGTGGCCGATGATGACGTTCTCCTTGAGGCCGCGCAGCTGATCGGTTTCACCCTTGATCGCCGCGTCGGTGAGCACTCTTGTGGTCTCCTGGAAGGAGGCCGCCGCGAAGAAGGAGTCGATCTTGAGCGAGGCGCGCGTAATGCCGAGGAGAATCGGCCGCGCGACCGCCGCCTGACCGCCTTCCTCCATGACTCGCCGGTTCTCCTCATGGAACTTGTGTTTGTCGACCTGCTGGCCATAGATGAAGACCGTGTCGCCCGGATTGACGATTTCGACCTTCTTCATCATCTGGCGGATGATGATGCCGATATGCTTGTCGTTGATGGTGACGCCCTGGGCGCGGTAGACCTGCTGCACTTCGTCCATGAGGTAGTGCTGGCAGGGCTGCTCGCCGAGAATCGCGAGGATGTCGTGCGGGTTTCTGCTGCCATCGCAGAGCAACTCGCCCGCGACGACCTTGTCCCCGTTGCGCACGAGGAGACGGCGGTTCTTCGCCACAAGGTGCTTGTAGGTCTTGCCGAAGGAGTCGCGGATGTTGATCACGCGCTTGCCCTTGAGCGAGCCGCCGAAGGTGACCGTGCCGGAGACCATCGCGAGCACTGCGGGCGTCTTCGGCTTGCGCGCCTCGAAGAGCTCGCCGACGCGCGGCAGACCGCCGGTGATGTCCATTGCCTTGGCGCTCTCCTTCAGAATCTTCGCCAGAATTTTGCCCGCCCGCACGCCCTCGCCGTCCTCAACGTTGACGTACGCGCCCTCTGGCACATAATAAGTCTCGATATCGTTGCCGGCTTC
>Ga0228535_1002087_pt1 | contig 22016 bp, 21 predicted proteins | sample SJ1metagenome_FD_168457 | JGI IMG/M metagenome (GOLD analysis project Ga0228535, IMG submission 168457) | Enriched culture of PCE-dechlorinating microbial communities from Ithaca, New York, USA - SJ1 | ecosystem: Engineered > Modeled > Simulated communities (microbial... > Unclassified | place... | reverse complement strand
GCGGTGAAGGGCTGAGCTGGAGTATTCAATGCCAAGACAAGTTGTGTTCATTATGACCGATACCACCCGCAAGGACATGCTGGGCTGCTATGGCGACAGCCGTATGCAGACTCCCAACCTCGACAAGCTTGCCAGAGAGGGTTTGCGTTACGAGCAGGCTTACTGCTGTCAGCCGGTATGTGGTCCCGCACGCTCTGCTTTGTTTACCGGGACCTTCCCACACTCCAACGGGGTGGTTTCCAACAATCTTCCTTTGGGGGCCAATGTGAAGACATTGGGCCAGAGGCTCTCGGACAACGGCATCCAGGCCGCTTATACAGGGAAGTGGCACCTTGACGGCGGGGACTACTTCGGACTGGGGCGGTGTCCGGATGGTTGGGATCGTGCATATTGGTACGACATGCACAACTACCTGGAAGAGCTCTCGTCGGAAGAAAGGCTTCGTTCCCGCAAGTCTGAGACAGCCTTCGATGAGGATTGGGGTGCTGAAATGACCTATGCCCACCGGGTTTCGAACAAGGCAATCGGGTATGTGAAGGAGCATGAGGGAGAGGATTTTTTCCTTGCCGTCTCCTACGACGAGCCGCATGGCCCGTTCATCTGTCCCCCTCCGTTCAATACCATGTATGATGGGTTCTGTTTTGAGGATAATCCTACGTTCCATGACAGCCTTCAGTCCAAGCCGATGCTCCAGCGACTCTGGGCGGGTGATGACCTTCATAAGCGTCCCGAGGAGCTGCATGCCCCCTCAAAGCTGCTGTCGCTCTACTTGGGGTGCAACAGCTTCGTCGATTATGAAATCGGCAGGGTGTTGGACCAGGTGTACCGTCTTGCCCCGGATGCCCTGGTCATCTTTACCTCCGACCATGGCGATATGCTGGGTTCTCATCGCCTTCAGGCCAAGAATGCGGCTTTCTACAAGGAAATTACCAATATTCCGTTCATTGTGAAACCGGCCAAAAGTCATGAGGGCAACCGCAATGTAGTGGTTTCCCATCCGGCCAGCCACATCGATGTGACTCCCACGGTATTGGATTACTTTGGCATTCCGCTTCCCAAGCTGCTAGAGGGCAGGAGCATGCTCGCCCAGTTTGAGGACCCAAAAACACAGATTAATGAGCATGTCTACTGTGAATTCACCCGGTACGAGGTCGATCACGATGGATTCGGAGGCTTGCAGATGATGCGATCGGTCACCGACGGCCGCTTCAAGTTGACGATCAACTTGATGGATCGTGATGAGCTGTATGACTTGCAGGTCGATCCGCATGAGGTGGTGAACCTTATCGACGACCCGAGCTGTAAAGAGATCCGGAACAAGCTTCATGACTTGCTGATTGAGCATATGGACCAGACACGTGACGTTTACCGCGGCTATCAGTGGGTGGCAAGGCCTTGGCGGGACGACCGCGGACCTAGTTGGCAGAACAGCGGTATGACCCGCCAACGGGAGAACGAGGAGTACGAGAGCCGGCAGTGGGACTATGATACCGGCCTACCTATGGAGAACGCGGTACGGGGCAAGAGGCTCTACGATGTGAAGAAATAGATTTAATGGACCGGCTGATGAGGCCGGTCTTTTGCTGTACGCCTGTATCTTTCTACCCACTATCAATAATGGACGGTCGATTTGAACCCTTATACAAGAGCAGGAAAACCTGTGATACGTAGAGTAAAGCACCTAGTCTCCTCATTGTCAGCTTCCTTGTTACTCCCTCCACTATCGATATACAGTTTTTGGGTTTTGATTAGTGGAAAGGAAGCACGACGGCTTTCCTGTCGCAAAGGAATCTGATATGAAACGAATCAACCTGGTACGCACGATTTCTTTCGTGCTCCTTCTCTCAACCTTGTTTTTCAGTTGTGCAACGCCGATCGACCAGCAAGTCGTTCCGCCTATTCCAGCGGAGCCTGTCGAGGTTGACGCCCAGAGCGAGGTGTTTGTAGTTGAAGGGCCAAAGCTTTCAGAGGCCGCCATTGAGATGCCTCCCCGATATATGAAATACCCTCCTGTCATTCGATATGGTGATTTTGTCGGACTGGTCAATGAGACCGGGTACTCGATCAAGAGTTTTGATCTCTTCAATGACAGGATATTTCTTGAGAGCACAGAAAAGATCAACATGTTCTCAGATGACCTCGGTGATGGACAGCGGGTGGTGATACATCTTACGAACCATCCAGCCCTCTACGAAGGGATACAGAAGCGTGATGGTTCCACCTTCTCTTTCAATGCAGCTGATTGGGATGGGAATCTGTATTGGGGAGAGTGGAATCCAAGTGAAGATGCTTGGAACTTGGTACTCTCTGCCGATCATATGATCTCCGATATCCCAGACCTCGGTATCGAATCTTTCGGTCCTTCGTTTGTCATAGCCAACAAGAGCCCCAATGAGATGGTGAAAGCGGATGACTTCGGCAGGGATTTGCTTCGTGACGGCATATGGGAGGTGAAGGACGATTTCACGTTCAAGGTAAGCCCTGTATTGGTGGAGAATAACCAGATGCTGCACCTCTATGCCTATGACTACTTGGATAATGAATACCATAAAGAGTGGAACGTCAGCGACGGGTGGCATCTTACGTTCAGTGCTGATGGCTTGAGCGTAGTAGTACGTAGTACTCGCTTGCGAAGAATTGGGATACAGGGTATACACAACATATGGAAATGCTTAGAAATCAGCTGACGATGATGATCAAGCCGGCGTCGGCTGCGTGCAATCTTGCCTGCGATTATTGTTTTTATCTGGATACCGCCCATCATCGGGAAGTCGGTGTTCTTCCTCTCATGAAGAACGAGGTTGCCGATGCCATTATCCAAAAGAGTCTAGCAGAGGCAAAACACTGCAGTTTTGTGTTTCAAGGCGGAGAGCCTTCACTGGCTGGTCTCTCGTTCTTTGAACGCTTTGTTGAGCAGGTTGCCTTGCGTAAGTCTGAAGAGCATACCATTTCGTATGCGTTTCAGACCAATGGCTTGAAGGTTGACAGAGCTTGGGCCCGTTTCTTCAAAAAGCACGACTTCTTGGTCGGAGTCTCCTTTGACGGCAGCCCGCGCCTGCATGACCTGCACCGTTTTGACTCCCAACAAAAGGGCAGTGGCAGGTCGGTAGCTTCCGCCCTCTCCTTGCTGAAAGAAGAGGGTGTGCAATTCAATGTACTTTCCGTGGTGACCAATGAGCTGGCCCAGAACATCAAGCAGGCGTATACCTATTTGGTGAACCATGAAATCTACTATCATCAATATATCGCCTGTATGGATCCTCTGCAGGATGAAAAGAGCTATCTGTCACCTGATGTCTATGGCCGGTTCCTCAAGGAGTTGTTCGACCTCTGGTTTGCCTCGTGGCAGCAGGGAACGCCTGTTTCAATTCGGTTTTTTGACAACCTGGTGGGAATGCTAGCAGGCTATCCGCCCGAAAGCTGCGATATGGGAGGAGTTTGCTCGGTAAACTACGTGGTGGAGAGCAACGGGGATGTCTATCCTTGCGATTTCTATTGTGTTGACGACCAACGCTTGGGCAATATAGGAGAGAACTCCTTTGCACAATTGGATGCCAAGCGTACAGAGCTGCGGTTCATCGAGGACTCTCCCAATCGTACCGACGATTGTGCGACTTGTCAGTGGCGGCTTCTCTGTCGTGGCGGATGCAAGCGGTATCGCAGTGAAACCGGATACAAGTACTGCTCATCGATGCAGGAATTTTTCCCCTATGCCATACAGAGACTTGAGATGGTAGCTCGGTCGTTGCAGAAACAATAAGTCTGGAGGGGTGTGTGGAAATACTTTTGGTTGTCATTACGTTCATAGCAACGGTCATCGGTGCCATCAGCGGCATCGGCGGCGGAGTGCTCATCAAACCTGTCATGGATGCCTTGGTTGACTATCCTGTAGCTACCATCAGCTTTCTCAGCGGCAATACCGTTCTTGCCATGACAGCCGTCTCCTTGCTTCGCAGCCGCAAGGACTCAATCAAAGTAGACAGCGTGGTGGGAACGCCTCTTGCCATTGGCGGGGCTTTTGGTGGTGTTTTCGGAAAGCTGATATTCTCTGCCATCCAACAAGCGTATCAGAACGATGCTCTGCTGGGTCTGGTTCAGAATATCCTGATGGTTCTCCTCACTGTCACGGTGTTTTTCTATGTCCTGAATAAGTCGAAAATCAAGACGCTGTCCGTCCGCAACAAGGTACTTGCCTTGGCAGCCGGCTTGGTTTTAGGGCTTTTTTCCTCATTTCTGGGAATCGGGGGAGGGCCGATCAACATCATGTTCCTTTCCTACCTGTTCTCCATGGACAGCAAGCATGCTGCACTCAACTCGTTGTACATTATCTTTTGCAGCCAGGTCGCCAATCTTATTGCCAATATAGTTCAAGGTTGCATTCCGTCGTTCGATGTACTGCTTCTTGTCTCCATGATGGCAAGCGGCATTGCCGGGGCGATGGCAGGGCGGTCGGTAACCAAGAAGCTGGACAACACCCAGGTGGACAAGCTCTTCATGGCACTGATGGCGGTAATCATCCTGCTCTCACTGAGTAATGTGGTTAAGTTTGCACGTGTTTGAAATACGATATCGATGTACAAGCTGCATGAGATTTGAAGAATCTGCTCAACGATTTCATTGCTGATTCCCAGCGTATTCATGGTGATAGACTTTTCTTCCAGGACAAACGTATGGCGCGTGCTGGAAGGGGTGAGGCCGGTGGTGGTGTCGGCAATCTTTGTTGCAGATTGCCTTGTCCTCCTTCACCACACCCGACCTCTTTGCCGTAGGAGTCTTCCTTGTAGCCTTCTTAGCCCTGAACAACAAGAAGATTCCCCTTGGTCCCATCACCTTGTTGATTTTGGGAGCCTTGGCCGGAATTGGTAGATATCTCATCGTCAGCTGAATCGAAAGAAGTGTGTACAGCATTAATTTAATAGGACTGTTCTGTCATTCCTTTCGTGTGCTTGAGGGGAGGAGGGAATGTAAGTGGGTAGACCCTATGGAGTGTGATCATTCGTACCAAAAAGGTATTGTTAATAGATACAATTTTCGATTTCTTCTGTCATAGGTTCTGGAATAATCATTTCTGTTTCGATACACTCCTAGATAATCTTACTCAGTGTTCAGAGGTGTATTGCTATGATTAGACTAACCAAGCGTGTGTTCACCGATCTTGCGATATGGATGATTGGCTTTGGCATGTTCGTCGGAGTGATATTTCCCTTTTTTACGGTTCTTCTGGGCATGGATCGGTCATTGGCCTACACTTGGTGGTTCTTTTGTGTGTGTATTCTCGCCGGTTTATTTGTTGGAGCGTTTAATATACTGCTTGCAAAAAGTATCGTGGGAGGCCGCTTGGTTTTGCTTTCCAGGCAGATGCAGAAAGTTGAAAACCATTTGAAAGCTGTGGCGGGTAAGAACGAGATTATGGATTGTACCCCCAAGGAGTGTCATCTGCCTGTGGATAGTGATGATTCCATCGGGTTGAGCTCAAAAGCCTTCAATACCCTTGTCGACACACTGGGTTCTTCCTTGCAGCTTGAGATGCAGATGCGCACGTACACCAGTATGCTTACCAGTTATTTGGAAACAAGGGAACTCTGCCAGCACGCCCTCACCAGTTTGATGGAAATATTCAACTTTTCCGGTGGGGCCATCCTGGTTGAGAAAGGCGGTGCGTTGCAGGTGGAGGTATTCATGGGGCTTGTGAGCAGCAAGAACCTCACCGATAACGCTATGGTGCTTACCAGTCTCCAAACATTAAAAGCACGCCTAATCGATATTCCCGACTTTATCCAGGTGGATGGGGTGCTCACCACCTTCAGACCCGTCAAGGTCCTGATTCAACCAATTGTGTATAAACAACTAGCCTTGGGGGTCATGGTGCTTGCCACCAGTGAAGCATTATTGCCGGAGAAAGCAGGCAATATTGATCTGTTTTCTTCCAGCTTTGCACTCGCCCTGCATAATGCGGTTACGCATGACCAGGTGCAGCAGCTGGCTGCGGTGGATCCTTTGACCGGTATTTACAACCGACGTTTCGGCCTTACCCGCCTGCATGAAGAATTCATCCGGACAGTCAAACAGAACGGGGCGATCGGCCTGCTTATGCTGGATGTAGACCGATTCAAGCAGGTTAACGATACTTATGGTCATACGATTGGTGATCGGGTGTTGCAGGCCATTGCCAGCACAGCCCGCAACCAGCTGCGTGAAGGTGATATCATCGTTCGCCTAGGCGGTGATGAATTCATGATGGTCCTCCTTGGTGCCAATCGTGACGATACCCTGGAAGTAGGGGAGTCGATACGTCGCAGTATTGAAGAGAAGCGCATCATCTATGGCAACCAAGAAATCAGGATAACGGTAAGTATCGGAGGGGCTTCCTTTCCCGAGCATGATGCCAATCATGAAGAGGAGCTCATTGAGGCTGCGGATCAAGCTCTTTACCTGGTCAAGGAGAGCGGGAGAAATCGCGTATCGCTTTAGTGCATGTTCCGCAAGGGCTTGTACAGTAGTGCCAGAAAGACCATCCAAGGGATGAGGGAGAGGATGGAGAAGACCAAGCCGATTATTCCTGCTGTCGAGGGGATGCTCATCAAAATCCCACTGATCAAGCCTATGATGGCGATCTTTCTTGGAAGGTCACTTTTCAAAAGGGCATAGGATATGAGAATCAGGCAGATTCCGTTGAGGATATAGTAGGTGTTGAAGGCCGTCCCTCTCCATTGCAGGATCAGTGATTCTGCTATGGTCAGCCAGGTTTGCTGTTCCATAGGTGTACCGGCTGCTGCGTAGTTTCTCTGTGCTTCCCAGAGTTCAAAGGCACCGTTGCTGCTATAGTAAGCGGCGATGCCGATATACCCCAGCAGCAGGGCGATTTGCATCAGGCCTCGATGCTTTTCCTTCAGCAGTTCATAGAGTCCCAGATAGACAAGGGCGACCAGGGCGTTGTCTATGAGGTAGAGCAGATCCATCTCGATGAGGCCGAGCAACCAGTTGCTTGCAAACAAGTCGAACCAGAGTTTTGCTTCAGTAGGTGGCTGGTGAAGGCTGAAAATGATTATCTGCGTGGGGATGAGAATCAGCATGGCAATGCTGCAATAGGCAGCCGTTTTTCCGAGAAGGCGTGGACTATTCTCCATACACTTCCTCCCTTGTGTTGAGAAACAATACTGTAGAATGCTAGTGTGAGAATAGGGGTGACCTCTTGTTGGTTCTGTGTTTTTATTGGAGGTTAACAAGTGTGCTGTCCGCCGTCTGCCCCAAACCTTGGGAGAAAACATTCGTGTCCTTTGAGGACACGTACTTTATGAAGGCCAAGGTCTGTACATTCAATCATATCCCGATCAACTTTGGTGTGGATCAGAGAGGTCCTTATTGCCATCGACAAAGACGATGCAGGGCTCAAGCCCTTCTAACTGCCGGGGACGTTTCTTTCCAATGTGTATGAGGGGGGCTGTTCAAGGATACGGGAAAGTGGTGTAAGGATTTTGAGCGGTTTGCCAAGGAGAAGGCGTTTGTGATCAACACCTGGTACATGTGGTACACCACCTGTCCAAAATGCGCCAAGAAGTATGGTAAGAACTACGTGGTAGTGCTCGCACGCTAGAAAAGTCTAGCCATACAGAAATCTCTCGGCTACTATGATTGCATGCAGAGGAGGTTTGCATGCTGATCAATTGTACGCGCAAAATGTATAGGTATGTTGGTGGTTCAGAACAGATAGCTTCGGATGAGTATGATTCTCTGTTCACCTGGTCAGGGGAGCTGTTTTATGGCGATAATGCCAACCCCTACGTTATGATTCGCAACCTTGCTACTGGATTTCCCATCCTGTTTCAGGTATCAAGAAAAACCTTTGCGATCGACAGCGAACAGATTCTATCTGAGATTCGTAAGGCTTTTCTTGCTCAAGGGTATGACAATGATGCAATCGAGGCCTATCTGAAGGAAGGCGAGGCTGTCCGATTTGCACAGAAGAGTGACCAGACAGTCAAGAAGAAGCTCGATGCCCTTATCGATTCTGCGTATAAACTCGGATTTGACAAGGTGCTATCCATGCTCCCCAACCAGGAGACAACACAGAATAGGAAGAAGATTGTCAGCGCTGATCTGATGAAGGAGGCCCTTGGTCAACAAAGGCCGGAAATTACCTTGAAACGGAATTTGGTGATTCCAGTAAAGGTAACACTTCAGCTACCCCCCGGCTACAAGGTTTGGCGGAGTTTTCTCCTCCCCCCGACACTTACTATGTATGAATTACATCGTGTGTTGCAAATCGCCTTTGCTTGGGACGACGATCATATGCATGAATTCAGAGTCGGCAAGCATATCCGCATAGGTAAGAAAATCGATGAGCAGTTCGGATGGTTTGACCGGGATGAGCTCTATGACGAAAGTGAAGTGCAGTTGCAACAAGTAGTCGGCCTTGCCCCTTCCTTCACCTATATCTATGATTTCGGCGATTATTGGGCCCATACCATCAAGGTCGGTAAACCTATGTTCATACCTGAAGAGCCCGTTGTGGTGTGTACGGGCGGGGAAGGAGCGAGTCCCTGGGAGGATTGCGGTGGTGCCTATAGGTATCAGTGGATGATGGAAATCCTCGAAGACCCGGAGGATTCGGAGTATGAATCTGTCATGGATTGGACAGGCGGCTACGAAGATCGTGAGTTCGACCAGCTGTACATCAATGCACGTCTTTTGAAAGAATTCTGATTGAGGAGCGTTGTATGCGTTTGGGTGTCATTGCTGATGATTTTACCGGTTCAGTCGATATCGCCGGATTTCTGGTTGCGGGCGGTATGCGCACCATCATGTGCAGCCGCCCTGTGGTTGTCGGCGACAGCGATGCCATCGTCATGAGCCTGAAAATTCGCAGCATCCCCAAATCTGAAGCTGTCAAGCAAGTCTTGGAAGCCTTGGCTTTTCTTCAGCAAGCCGGGTGCGACCGGTTCTACTACAAATACTGTTCCACCTTCGATAGTACCTCCGAGGGAAATATCGGCCCGATCACCGATGCCTTGAGGGAGGCGCTCAACTGCAGCACCACCCTCATCTGTCCGGCTCTCCCGGTCAATGGGAGGACGGTGTTTCATGGGTATCTCTTCGTAAAGGATGAGCTGCTCAGTGACTCCCCGATGCGCCACCATCCACTCAATCCGATGCACGATTCCAAGCTGGCTCGTATTCTCTCATCCCAAAGCCCCGCAAAGAATGGGCATATCTACTACGATGTCATTGCAAAGGGAAGTATTGCCGTGCGCAAGGCAATTGAAGAACTGAAGGCGGACGGTGTGAACAACATCATTGTCGATGTCATCGATGATGAGGATCTGCTCGTCATTGCCGAGGCAACTGAAGACTTCTCATTGGTAACCGGAGGCTCGGGGCTTGCCCAGGGAATTGCACATCGGTGGAGAGAGCGTTCCGGGAAGACTGCAGATTTGAATGCCGCCTTTGTGGTTGAGAGACGAAAAGCTGTGGTAATCGCCGGTTCCTGCTCGGCGATGATGCAGAAACAGGTAGCGTATTACAAAAAGCTTGCACCGTCGCTGAGCATCAATGAACAGGCCTGCCTGGATGACCCTGAGTATGCAAAGATTGTAGCGGCTTGGGTTCTGGAGCATCAGGACCAGGTGCTCGCTCCCATGGTCTATGCAACACGGTCGCCCTCTGAACTTGAAGAGAACCGAAAGAAATTCGGTGATGCAGATGTATCGTCTGCGATCGAACAGATGTTCAGTCGGTTGACGGGGTTGCTTGCAGACAAAAAAGTGCAGAACTTCATCGTAGGAGGGGGTGAGACCAGCGGGGTGGTGGCTACAACGCTGGGTGTCGATGCCTATCTGATTGGAAGGCAGATCGACCCGGGAGTCTCCTGGGTGCGGTCGTTGGATGGTGCTTATCAGCTGGTGCTGAAAAGCGGAAACTTTGGGTCGGTTGAATTCCTTGAAAAAGCTCAGGAGATGTACGATGGGAATCATTGAGATGAAACAGCAGTTGGTCGAGGCGGCCCGGAGCCTGCACCAGAGAGGCTTTGTCGTAGGAAGTGCAGGCAACTTGTCGGTTCTGCTCGACGATGGCACCTTCCTGGCGACTCCTACCGGTTCATCCTTCGGGGAGTTGACCGAACTCTCTGTCTCTCATTTCACCAAGGAAGGAACCCTTCTTGGAGGGAAGGCTCCCACCAAGGAAGTCCCGTTCCACCTTGCCTGTTATGAGAGCCATCCAGAGGCCAGGGCGGTGGTGCATCTGCACTCAACCTATGCCACATTGCTTGCAAGTTGTGATCATCTGGTTGATGGCCAGCCCTTTGTGCCCTTCACCCCCTACTTTGTGATGAAGGTCAGCAAGGTGGGCATCCTGCCTTACCGCAAGCCGGGTTCTCCCCTCATTGCAGCCGATATTCTTGCCAAACCACACTATTGGACCTATTTGATGCAGAACCACGGGCTTATCGTCTGTGGCTCTTCCTTGCGGGAAGCTGTCTTCAGTGCAGAGGAGTTTGAGGAGAGTGCCAAGCTTTGGTATTTGGGAAGGAATCTTCCCATCCGGCATTTGACCGAGGAGCAGATGCGCGAGCTGAGGGGGTGGTAGGCGCCTCACTGTGGTCGGGGGGCCTTCACGTTCCTGCAGGGCTCCTGAGCTCTTGCCTTCATACTTGTATGCCGATGTCGTGCACAATTGCTACAGCTTCCAAGGCAAAATTGGGTTTGCTCATCCAAACCTTCCTGTAAACCAATGGCTCTGGCATAGCCATGGACTTTCACCAAATGTGCAATTCTTCGACTGTGGGGACTGTCGTAGGTGATGGTCTTGTCAAGCAACGCGGCCATCATAAGGTCTCCGGTCATAGCTGGCTCCATGTGTTGTATGCATGCACCAGCTTTTTTGAGCCGGATGCATCGTAGAGATAGACAGGTATAGCTGAATCCGAGCTCTTGGGAGGCTGTACATGGGTCTCATCCGAGAGGATTCTATATCCTTTTCTTTCCTTCAGCGCTTTCACAAAGTCTGAAATCGTATCCAGAGGGTAGTCAAACGCCATTCCTGCCGGGGCAAGGCCTACTTTTGTCGCATCGTGGATATCGTTGCCGCTTGTCATCGCCAGTTCATACTTTTTTGCATACGCACAAGCCTTCCGATCGAACTCTGCATCGTTCTCTGCATTCACCGCCTCAACGCCGTGTACGGCGAATGGACGCAGGTGGATTGCAGAGAGATACAGCCTTTCACGGAAGGGATGGGCTTGGATCATGCATCCACCGCTGCTGTCCACAGCTTCGAAGAGCTCTTGGTGGTTCCATTCCATAACCGCGGGGTGTTCAAGCAGCCAAGCCTTGTCTAAGCCATAGATCAGGTACTCATCATTGCCGAAGGAGTGCTCCCAGCCGAAAAAGACAGAGAGGCCTGCCTGGTCTCCTGCCTGCTTTGTGTTCTCGTAGCCCTTGCAAAACTGCTGGACACGCTGCTCCCAAGGCAGGGAACGGGAGATGGAGGAGTTGCCATTGAAAAAATGGTCGGTGACGATGATGCCGCTAAAACCGGCACGCAGATAGGGCTCGATATACTCAGTGCCCCAGCTTACCGAGCAGGCACTGGCTTCCTTGGTATGGAGGTGAGTCTCATAACTGTAGTGTTTCATGTACGACTAGTATACCTTTTTATGAGTTCCATGCACATCCTCCCATTGTTGTAAGGACCTTTCCATGACCAAACCAGCGCATGTGGTTCGGTGACAATTCCCTGTTCATCCACCTGATAGAGCCATTCGCTCTGTGCTCGCCTGTCAACCAGATGTGTCTGGATGAACGACCAGACTGCATGGGCCGCTTCAAGGTATTCCAGCTTCTTTGGATTTCTCTCATAGGCTGAAACAAAGCCAAGGACTGCCTCGGCCTGGACCCAGTGTACGCGCCGACTCCTTAGCTTCTCATTATGGGTTTCATCCACGACGGAGCCATGTTTGTAGGCGTGTTCATATACCTGCTGTGCAAGTGTATCGCACAGGACGCCTAAGCTTTCTGCCAGTTCATCATGGCCCAAGTCTGCTATGCAGTTGGCAAGCATCCAACTCGCCTCAATCTCATGGCCGAACGAGCGATAATCGCTTGCCTTCTGTAACGAGCTGTCAAAGTAGATGGTCAGGGCATTATGCTCTTTGTCATAGATATGTGTGACAAACAATGAACAGAGCATATGGATTTTCTGCAACAGCTTCTCGGAGGGACACGCCTGATAGAGCGTATGATAAGCCTCCAAAAGATGCAGCATCGTATTCATCGTTTTCTCTCCTCCATAGTTGCCTTTGGAGAAGCGCTTGTCATCGTTGGGATTTGACATGAAATCTTGTGAGAGCACCTCCTTGTATCCGATTGTATCAGCAAAATGCAACTCGACCAGCTCTTGCAGCTCCTTTGCCTTTTGCAACGCTTCCTCCTTTCCCGTTAGCCGGTAATAGGAGGTGAGAGCAAGAATTCCATACGCGAAGCTGAAACTGCTCTTCACCGGGTCTTCCACATCGCCATTGTAGGTCAGGGACCAGTAGAGGCCCCCGTACACCGGGTCGAAACAGTGGTGCAGCAGAAACTGGTAGGCGTGGTCTGCCGAGCGGCGGCAATCATCACGGTTGAGCAACGAGGCCGCTTCACTGAAGAAGTACAGTATCCTGCTCGTCTGCACGCTACCTTTGGAAGCTTTCTTATACCACGTGAGGTCGAAGCCGACCTTTCCGTAGTACCCACCATTCTCCTCATCCCTCAGACGAACCCAAAATGGGATAATCGTCTGCTCAAGATGCTCTTGGGCTTGGAGTGCTAGTAGTTTCATCATTCTTTAACCGCTCCTCGAGCAATGCCGTTGTAGATATACCGTTGCAAGAACAGAAATGCAATCAAGATTGGGATGATGGTGATCATGACCCCGGCACAGATATAATTATACTGATTTCCATACTCTCCGGTAAATGTATATAAAGAGGTCGAAATCGTTACATATCGAGTCTTCGATTGCAAGTACAGATTGGCAAGATAGTACTCTTTATAGACAGATACACCCTTGAGAATCAGGACGGTGACCGTAGCCGGCTTAACCAAGGGAAAGAGAATTCGGAAAAAGATCGTAAAATACGAAGCTCCGTCGATGTATGCTGCCTCATCGAGGGAGCGGGGTATGCTATCAAAGAACTGCAGGAATATGTAAATGGCAATGATGTCGGTTCCTGTATAGAGGATGACTATGCCTGGGATTGAGTTGACCAAACCCAAGGTGGTCATAATCTGATACGTGCTTACCTGCATTGTGACTCCAGGGATGAGATTGGCTACAAGAAATGCTCCTTTGACAAGGTCTCTTCCCTTGAAGGAGAAACGATTGATGATGTAGGCAACCATGGTGCCGGTAATCACCGAGCCGATGAGGGTGAAGAATAGAATGAGGGCCGTATTCCAGAAGGCCAACGGCATTTTTGCCTTGGTCCAGGCAGTGGCATAATTTTGCAGGTACAGCCAGCTCTTGGGAAGGTCGAGAGCCCCTGATATGCCGAACTCCTTCACATCCTTGAAGGATGCCAACAGCACGGTTACCAAAGGAAGCAAGGAGACGAAAGCACCAAGGACCAGTGTTGCATAGGTTGCCAGGCGCAACGGATTCAATGCTTTGTTTTTCATGCTCTCTCCCCTGCTTTCTCACCAAACAAGAGGTTGTACAGCACTTTCTGCAGAATGGTTCCGACAAGAATGATGAACAAGAGGACAATAGCCATGGCCGAGGCAAGGCCCACCTTGCCGGCTTCATGAGCCAGTTGATGCATGAGCACCACAAAGGTCGCCGTCCCATTCATTCCATTGGTGATGACATAAGGACCTTCAAACGCACTGAATGAACCCTTTACCATCAGCATTATGTTCAGGGTGACTATGGGTTTGAGCATGGGAAAAATAATGTAGCGGAACTGTTGGATTTTCGTTGCCCCGTCAATCTCGGCTGCTTCATAGAACTCGGGGCTGATGGATTGGATTGCACCGATAAACAGTACCATGCTCTGCCCCATATAACGCCAAATCGAGGTTGCAGCAATGCTGTAGTTGTTGATTGCCCGCTCTTTCAGCCAGTATGGTAGTTCGGCTTTATCAAATCCGATCAGGCTCAACACGGAGTCGAGCACCAAGCCACGAGTATAGAAGTATCGGAAAATGAAGCCCATCGCGATACCACAGACAAGATAGGGAAAAAACAGGGCAGCCTTGAAGAAATTTCCCATCCGCACTTTGAAGCTGAGGATGGTGGCAAAATAGAGGGCCAAGGTCAGTTGGATGACACCGGCTCCCATGTAATAGAAGCTGTTGACCAAAGCTGCCTTGGTATCGGTACGGGAAAAAACATCCTGGTAATTCTTCAGGCCGATGAAAGTCCTAGGTCCCAGGTATTTCATCTTGAAGAAACTGAATTCCACCATCTTAACAAACGGAAGATAGGTGAAGGTAACCAGCAGCGCTATGGGAACCAGGGTAAAAGTTATGATGACTAACCATTTTTGCACTTCACGCTGTTCAAAAAAGGATTGGAGTGCAGGTTTCTGCTGTCGTTCCATGAGAGTCCGCCTTTAGAGGAAGGTGTAGAGCGCTCCCCTGCAACAGTGCAGGAGAGCAAGACTTACTATCTTAGAATGCAGGAGGTAAACTGCATGCTAATACCGATTTTTTGCTGCATAGTCCTTGCCAATGATGGAGACTTGGGCTGCTGTCCAACGCTTGTTCCAATCGTTCATGATGCTGTCAAAGCTCTCCTTGGTCTGGCCCATAGCGGCCTCGACGATGCGGGCTTTCTCGGGATATTTACCCAAGTACAGCTCAGATTCTGCATTCAACTCGTCAAACAAGCCGATATCCTGGGGATGGGGGGGATTATCGAGCACCAAGGTGACCCCGGCGTCTTGCAGGGCTTTGAGTGTCTGGGGGTATGCTTCGCCCTTCACGATTGGAATGCCACCGTAGGTGTAGGAGTAACCGGACTTCTCGGTGAGGAATAAAATGTAGTCGCGTGCGACCTGGTAACGGTCAGCTGAAATATTCTTGTTGATTGCATATGCGTAGTCTGCTGCAATGGTTGCGTACTGTTTACCATTGTTGTTCCATGGGAAGGCGGCAAAGACTATGTCAGAGGGATTGTCTGCTGCTTTCTGTGTGTCGACGGTGGCCCATGATCCGATGACTGTAGCCGCAACTTTGCCTTGGGCCAGCAAGTTCTTGCAGGTGTCCCAGTTGGAGGTTGCAGGGTCGTCTTCCACCAAGTCCTGCGCAACTACGTCGTAGAGCATCTTCATTACGATATAATAGGGTTTGCCGGCAGAGAACGGATTCTCCATATACACCAGCTTGTTCTTGTAGTTTTCATCGCCGGTAAGACTTCCACGGGCATTCCATTCCCAGTCGGCAAGCCTTGAACCGGCACCGTAGTTGCAGTAGAGCGGAATAGCGTTGGTATTGGCTTTTACTTTCCTCAAAGCCTCAAAGAAAGCTTCAGGTGACTTGGGGATTTCTTGGACACCTGCCTGCTGCAGGACCTTCGTATTGTAGAGCACCCCATAGGCCGTACCTGTCGAGGAGATGCCGTAAACATCGCCATCAAGGGAAAAGGCTGAAGCAAATTCATATTTCTTGTCAAAGTCTTCGACTTTCCCCAGCGGGGCGAATAGCTCGGGAAGCTGGGTTTCACTGATAAACATATGGGGAATCATGCACATGTCGCCCCAGTTGTTGCTGGTCCAGCGGATTTCGATATTTTTTTTGTAATCTCCGATCGGTTCATAGATAACTTGTACGTTTGGGTAGATTTTGTTGAATTCAACCTGATACCTGGCAAATTCCTCTTCCAAACCTTGTTTGTGGGTGAGAAACGTGAGTTGCATTGATACATTCTTGTCTACCGGTTGCTGGACGGTTGGGTCTTGAGATTGTGGTTGTGCAGCAGGAGATTCGGATTTTCCTGAGGCAAACAAAACTGATGAGGTGATTGCACAAAGACAGAGCAATGCCACGAGAACCTTCTTTTTCATACATAACTCCTTTTATTAAGTTTACGATAACTTAATATTAGGTTATAAACAGAAAATCTGCTATGTCAACCTTATGATGAGAAAATTAACCAACCCTTTTTTGCATAAAAAGACGGAGGTTGCCTCCGCCCTATGCCTGCATGGAACTGCTTATCCGAATCGATTCAAGGAGTCCCACTCAGCTGGGGTGATTCTAGCTGATGATTGACGTACTGTCAGCGATCCGCAGATTGTCTTTCTCCCGAAATGGGAGTCCGGGTTCGCTATTTTGTTGATGATGCTTTCAGCCGCACTCAATGCCATAAGCGGGATATCGACAGAGAAGGTTGTCAGCGGTGGATTGGAAAGGGTTGTGTACAGGTCCTCGTCGAATCCCACGATGGAAACCTGATCGGGAATCTGCAGTCCCTGCCCTTGAAGCTGCTGCATGAGCCGATATGCGGTTTCGCAGCTTGCACACACATACGCTGTGGGGCTTTTCTTTGGAAGGGCGAGCTCGATCCGTTGGCCCAGCTCATCACAGTCATGGAGCACTAGAGCTTGGTCGGGAGCTATACCCTGTTCCATCAAGGCTTTATAGTAGCCCAGATACCGGTCCATGACAACATTGGAGTACATGGGGTTTCCGACAAAGGAAATCATCCGATGCCCCAACGCAAGCAAATGGTTGGTCAGTGAGTAGCCGCCGTACATATTGTCGCTGATTACTGCATCGGCTTGGTAATTCTCGTAGAAAAAATCGACGAATACATATGGGAAGCCGAAGGCTAGAATGGTTTTCACATAGGAAGGCCGAAGCTGGCCCAGCAGGACCAAGGCGTCCACCTTGTTGTCGCATAGAAGACGGGGAATTTTGCCGGTCTCCTCATCCTCATTCGTTATGAGCTCTACAATCCCATAGTATCCTTGGTTGAGCAGGTGTTTGTTCAGCTCTTGCTGGATGCGCATGTAGGCGCAGTCTCTCTGCATGTGCCGCTCTCCGATGAGAACGCCCACATTGTGGGTTGTCCCATCGCGCATGTCCTTGGCGATGAGGTTCTTTCGATAGCCCATCTCTTTTGCCACTTGGATGATCTGATTGCGTACTTCCTCACTCACTCCTTCCTTTCCACCGAGTGCCTTGGAAACGGTGACGGAGCTGACTGAGAGCCGATTTGCTATATCCTTCATGGTTACTGGCTTTTGCATGATGCATCCATAGTAACGCAAGTAGAGACGAAGGGAAATCATCAGATACGCCTGTAGGGTAGATAATTCTAGATATAAGCTATATCATGCTTAGTAGAGATATACCGAATTAGGAATAGTAAAATGTACAATAATAAAACAATAGCAAAACAAGAAAGAGGCCCTTTCGGGCCCCTCACGCGTTACACTATTCTTGGATCGACATCCTTGGAGTAGTCGATATCAGGAAAGCCGAAGCCGTGAATCTGCTCGTACTCCTCCCAAACTCCAGCCAGGTCTCCCTGAACAAGGGGTTTACCCTCCTGTTGCAAGGCCCAGCGCTTTTCCACTTCCTGCTGGATGTCGCTTCTCATTTCCCAGTCATCAACCCGCACCCTGCCATCACTGTCGGTGGGTACCTGATTGCCCGAAAACAGCATGGTTGTGAAGAGGCGGTAGATTTGCTGGGTGCAGTGTTCGTGGATGTTCTGTTCCTTCATCACCTGATACAGCAAGGCCATATAGAGGGGGACGACGGGAATGACGGCGCTGGCCCGGGTGACCAATGCCTTGTTCACCGAAACATACGCTCTGCCTTCAATGGCTTTCAGCTTATCGGTCAGCTCTGTTGCACTGCCCTCAAGGTGTTCCTTCGCTTTTCCGATGGTTCCCTCGCGGTAGACAGGGTAGGTGATCTTCGGTCCTATATACGAGTAGGCAACCGTCATGGCTTTGTGTGCAAGAAGATTTCTTTGCAACAGGAAGTCAATCCAAAGGCTCCAGTCCTCGCCGCCCATCACCTTCACCGTTTCTGCTATCTGCTCCTCGGTAGCAGGCTCGATGGTAGCCTGCTTGACGATGTCGCTTTCCAAATCAACCGAGAGGGCAGTGAATGCCTTGCCGATGGGCTTGAGCACCGACTTGTACGATTGGCCGGTAACCGGGTCGGTTCTGAGTGGACTGGCAAGCGAGTAGATGACCAAGTCGACCTGCCCGAGCTCTTTTTGGATTTTTTGTGCAACCGCTTCCTTGATCTGGTTGCTGAAAGCATCCCCGAAAACCGAGACAGCTTTCAGTCCCCTGCGCTTGGCAATGTCCTCGAAAGCCATCGTGTTGTACCAACCCGGGGTTGCTGTCTTGTTCTCGCCCGGCTCGCGCTCGAAGCTCACGTTGATGGTGTCGCTGTTGTGTCCGAATGCGGCAACGATGCGTGACGAAAGACCATAGCCGGTGGAACCTCCGAGGATGAGCACACGCTTGGGAATCGGCAGGCCTGTCGTGCTCGGATAGTGTGGATTGCCGCTCTGCTTGGCATGAGCTTCAACCCAGGCTATCTGGTTTTCGACATACCGCCTGCACCCGAGCGGGTGGGCGGTAAGGCTCACATTTCTCAGAACTTTCTTGGTAATTATCACATCAGCCTCTTTTATGCTTTATTGTCGCCGACGATGCACATCCAGGCAGCTTCGGCAGCCACCTTCCCGTCGACGGTGATGGTACCGCTTTGGCGGACCATGGCCTGAGAAACGCGAGCATTGTGTACCTCGATGATTGCCGTATCGTCAGGTTTGACTTGATTTCGGAATTTTGCTTTGTCGATGGTTGCCAGAACAAAGAATGCACCATGGGGAAGCAGCCCGGCTTGTACCAGACCAGCCCCTCCGCATTGTGCCATAGTCTCGACCAGAATGACACCCGGTACTACGGGGTAGCCGGGAAAGTGGCCCTTGAAAAAGAAATGGTCGGGTGTAAACACACGCTTGGCAATCGTGTGCTTCTCATCAACTTCCAAGAGCTCATCCAAGAAAATGAACGGATCTCGGTGGGGGATTAAATCAACCGGCGATTCAAATGGTCCAGACATTGTCAGCACTCCTTACAATGGTGTATAGGCTTTGAAGACGAGCACACCGTTATGCCCTCCAAAGCCAAGAGAATTACTCATAGCATAGCGAATTATACCATCTCTTCCTTGGTTCGGTACATAGTCAAGATCACACTCACTGTCTATATTTGTGAGGTTGAGCGTGCAGGGGAAATATTGGTCCCGGATAGCCAGCATGCACACAATCGCCTCTACAGCACCCGCAGCGGCGATAAGGTGGCTGGTCATGGACTTGGTGGACGAAACCTTGAGATTGTAAGCATGGCTTCCAAAAACACTCTTGATGGCTTTTGTCTCCATGGAATCGTTGGCGGCGGTACTGGTGCCATGGGCGTTGATGTAATCAACCTCCTCGGGCTTTATACCCGCCATCTCAAGGGCGGCCTTCATGGCTCTCGCGGCCCCTTCACCGTCAGGATTCGGGGCGGTGACGTGGAAGGCATCGCAGGTCATGCTGTAGCCGGCAATTTCACCCAGGATCACAGCTCCGCGTGCCTTTGCATGGGATAGCGATTCGAGCACGAGCATTCCGGCACCTTCACCCATGACAAACCCGTCGCGTTCCTTGTCAAAAGGACGACTGGCAATCTGCGGTGTATCGTTGTACTTGGTTGCCAAGGCCTGCAGGCGGCAGAAACCGGCCACGCTGAGCTTGGTGATGGCAGCTTCGGTTCCGCCGCTCAACGCTACGTCGACTTGTCCGAAGCGGATTGCATTGAAGGCAGCGCCGATGGCATCGGTTCCGCTTGCACAGGCGGTGACGGTTGTGTGGCAGGGACCTTTGAAGTTGTAATGAATGGCGATATTGCCTGCAGCCTCGTTGCTGATGAGTTTGGGAATCGTCAGGGGGGCGACGGCATGGGGACCTCGCTCAAAAAGCTTTGCCAGGTTCTCCTCTACCACCTCAAACCCACCGATGCCGTTGCCCAGGTATACTCCGCTGCGGTAGGGGTCGTAGCCCCCGTTGTCAAGGCCTGCCTGCTGCATTGCCTGCACTGCTGCATGGACGGCAAACTTCGTAAAGTCCGCCATGCTGCGGGTCTCTTTGCGGTCAAGCAGGTCGGAGGGGTCGAAATCCCTCACTTCCCCTGCAATTTTTGCAGGGTAGTCGGTCGTATCGAATTTGGTGATCGGACCGACTCCCGAAACACCCGCCTTGATGTTGTCCCAGAATTGGGTAATGTTCGTTCCCAAGGGATTTACGGTTCCCATACCGGTTACTACTACTCGTTCAAGCTCAATCATGTTGTCACCCCCTTTACATTGCCATGCCGCCATCGACCGCCAGAACCTGGCCGGTGATGTAGGACGCTTTTTCTGATGCTAAAAATGCAACCGCTTCTGCAACTTCCACAGCCTTTCCGATACGCCCAAGCGGTATCTGGGTGGCTATCTGCTCCTTGAGAACACCAGAAAGTGCATCGGTCATAGCGGTATCGATAAAGCCCGGAGCCACGACATTGACCCGCACACTTCGCGAAGCCAACTCACGGGCAAGACTCTTGGAAAAGCCAATGATGCCTGCCTTGCTGGCTGCATAGTTGGTCTGTCCTCCATTGCCCATGATTCCCACGACGCTGGAGATGTTGATGATCGAGCCTTTGCGTTGGCTCGCCATGAGCCTGCTGATCCTGCGGCAGGTGAGGAAGACCGATGTAAGATTGACAGCCAGCACCTCATCCCATGCCTCATCCTTCATCCGCATGATCAAGCCATCGCGGGTGATACCGGCATTGTTGACCAAAACGTCCACACTTCCTGCTTGTTTGATTACACTTTCCAAAGCAGCTTCGGTGCTGCTGCGGTCGGCCATGTCGCAGCTGATATGATGCAGGTTTTCTCTGTCATCCATCTTGGTCCGCGACAGCGACCAGACTTCATATCCCTCTGAGAGCAGAACCTTGACGATCTCGCTTCCAATCCCTCGTGAGCCTCCGGTTACCAAGGCATGTTTCTGTTCACTCATAGTGCTCGTTCCTTTGCATATGCTTGTATTGTTGTTTCTTCACCCAAACTGAGGCAGGATGACTGTACTGCATTGTTTTTGCACAGCCCGGTCAGGACTGTTCCAAAACCGACCTCGGCTATGTCTGAATTTTTTGTTGCCTTGATGCGTTGCATGACGGCAGTCCACCGAACCGGTCTGGCTAATTGCAGGCTCAGGTGCTCGCGGGCATCCAAAGCGGTGGTGATGGGCTTTCCGTCGACGCTGGAGATGACCAAGTCTACGGGATCAGCCATGGCAAGGCCGTCCAAGAAGGTCCTGAACGGCTGTGTCGCCTCCTCCATGAAGGGGGTGTGGAAGGGTCCCGACACCTTCAGGGGAATGAACCGCTTGGCACCTTTCTCCAGGAAAACCGACTTTGCCTGGGTGATGCTTTCACTCAGGCCGGAGATCACCACTTGGTTGGGTGCGTTGTCATTGGCGGCATATAAGCCCTTTAGGTTGAGTTCTTCCAGCAGCACCGTTACTGCTTCGTAGTCGAGGCCGATGACGGCCGCCATGCCCAGTTCGCCCAGCATTTGGCGTGCCTTTCTTGACATTTCATCCATCAAAGCGGTTCTTCTTTGTACGATGGTAAACAGAGTTGCATCGTCGAAGATTCCTGCACTGCAGTAGGCGGTGAGCTCTCCAAGACTGAAGCCGCTGTGGGCTTCAATCTCGATGCCCAGCTCTTTGAGCCGGATGTTTGCCGATCGGCTGGCCAAGGTTATGGCAGTCTGCGCGCACTGTGTGAGCTCCTCCTCCGATCCTTGTGAGAGGAGGGTGTAGAGATTTCGCCCGGCAATGTCGCCGGCCAGTTCAAAGAGCTCTCGCACCGTATGGCTTGCATGGTACAAGTCGATGGCCATCCCTTGCTTCTGTGAGCCTTGGCCGGGGTAGAGTGCTAGTATTGGTGCCATGTCAGTAGTGTTCCTCCA
>Ga0228535_1002086_pt1 | contig 22020 bp, 18 predicted proteins | sample SJ1metagenome_FD_168457 | JGI IMG/M metagenome (GOLD analysis project Ga0228535, IMG submission 168457) | Enriched culture of PCE-dechlorinating microbial communities from Ithaca, New York, USA - SJ1 | ecosystem: Engineered > Modeled > Simulated communities (microbial... > Unclassified | place... | reverse complement strand
CCGCTCGCGATGTCATTTCCCGTTGGGATGTGATCGAGGTCCATCCCCAGGCAAACTCTGCCAATGCCAGACTGTTCCTCTCCACCCTGCTCTCCAGAATGCCTTTCCCGGTTCGGGCGATCCAGGTCGTTTGAGCAGGCTTGTGCAGAGCAGGGTGTCAGGTTGTTCATCCTTCCCCCTCATTCTCCCAGACTTAACGGCAGGGTGGAACGGGCTCATCGAACCCATCTGGATGAATTCTATGCTGTCTATGAGCTCGATTATCACCTCCCCACCCTCAATCTGACCCTGATCGAGTGGGAGCGGATTTACAACCATGTCCGTCCGCATCGCGCCCTTGCCAATCTCTCCCCTGCCGAGTATATTCAGACTCATTACCCAGGGATTTCCCCGCTCCCTCTCACATCTATTGAACCCATACAAATTATTGCACTTTTTGGTTCCATCCTGTATAATTGCTTGCACTCGGGCGGTTAGCTCAGTTGGTTAGAGCGTTGCGTTGACATCGCAAAGGTCGTAGGTTCGAGTCCTATACCGCCCATTTTTTTTATGAATAACCTGTTTTGAACATGCTTGCAGAATAAAGAGAAAAAAGGTATAAATAGACCAAAGCTGTGATCAGGACGAGTAGCTGAAGCGGAATCGACAGAAAAAGGAACCCACCGGCTGAGAGGTCCCCACGAGAAAGAGCAGCGAAAACCACCTGAGAGCTTGACCCTGAACGGCACACGCCCAGTATGGGAAACGGCAGGCACCGTTATCAGCCACCAGAGATGACAGTCAAAGGCTGTCAAACTGGGTGGAACCGCGTGAGAACATTCCCGCCCCAGCAATGGAGCGGGTTTTTGTTTAATTTGCAAACTGGAGGTTAGCATGGAAAAAGAAAGTAAAGAACGTTACGAAGATTCACACCTGTATAAGGTGCGCCATTCAACCGCTCACATCATGGCATCCGCCGTGCTGGAGAGATTCCCCAACGCCAAGATCGCCATCGGTCCGGCTATCGATACGGGTTTTTACTACGATTTCGACCTGCCCCGCCCGCTCACCCCGGAAGATCTGAACGAGATCGAAGCGCGCATGCGCAAGTTGATCAAGGAGCATGTCAAGTTCGAAAAGAAGGTCATCACGGCAGAAGAGGGCAAGCAAATCTTCCACGACCAGCCATACAAGCTGGAGTTGATCGAAGACCTCGAAAAAGGGCAGTTCGATGAGCATGGCAATCCGCTCAATGAAAAGCCCGAGCTTTCCATCTACACCAGCGGGAATTTTACCGACCTGTGCCGCGGACCGCATGTGGCAGATTCTTCAGAGATCAACCCATCGGCGGTCAAATTGCTCAACGTCGCCGGCGCGTACTGGCGCGGGGATGAAAAGCGCGCCATGCTGCAGCGTATCTACGGTACAGCCTGGGAAAAATCAGAAGACCTGCAAGCGTATCTGAGCCTTCTGGAAGAAGCCAAAAGGCGCGATCATCGCAAGCTCGGCAAAGACCTGGAATTGTTCAGTTCTGTGGAAGAGGTGGGCGCTGGTTTGATACTATGGCATCCCAATGGAGCCAAGATCCGCACGATTATCGAAGATTACTGGCGCAATGAGCACGAGAAGGCTGATTACGACTTTGTGTACACCCCGCATATTGGAAAAGCGCAGTTGTGGCAGACCTCGGAGCATCTGGGGTTCTACAAAGAGAACATGTATTCCCCCATCGACATCGAAGGTCAGGAATACTACCTCAAACCCATGAACTGCCCATTCCATCTGCATATCTATAAAAGCAAGATTCGTTCATACAAAGAGCTGCCCATCCGTTATGCCGAAACCGGCACGGTCTACCGGTACGAACGCAGCGGCGTGCTGCATGGACTCTTGCGCGTGCGCGGCTTCACCCAAGATGACGCCCACCACTTCTGCTCGCCCGAGCAAATGCCGCAGGAGATTGATTTCGTATTAAACTTCTGCCTTGATATGTTGCGCGCCTTTGGTTTTACCGAGTTCACCGCATACCTCAGCACGCGACCGGAAAAAGCCGTGGGCGATCCACAGCGCTGGAAAGAAGCGGAAGCCGCGCTGGAGGCATCCCTCAAGCGGGCTGGCATCGCTTACGATGTGGATGAGGGCGGCGGCGCATTCTATGGCCCAAAGATCGATCTAAAGATCAAGGACGCGCTTCAGCGCGAATGGCAGCTCTCCACCATCCAATTCGATTTCAACGAGCCCGAGAAATTCGACCTCACCTACATTGGCGAAGATGGCGAACAACACCGACCCTACATGGTGCACCGCGCCCTGCTTGGCAGCCTGGAACGCTTCTTTGGCGTGCTGATCGAGCATTATGCCGGAGCATTTCCGGTGTGGTTGATGCCCGTGCAAGCCATGATCATCCCCATCGCAGACCGCCATCTGGCATACGCGGAGGAATTGAAGAAGACCATCCGCGCCGCCGGATTGCGCGTGAAAGTGGATGACCGCAGTGAACGCATGAATGCCAAGATCCGCGATGCACAGAATGAGAAGATACCCTACATGCTGATCGTTGGTGATCAGGAAATGGAGAAACAACAGGTTTCGTTGCGAGTGCGCAATGGCGAAAACCTTGGTGCCACGGATGTGGCAGCTTTTCTGGATCGGGCGCGCAAGGACATTGACGCCAAAGTCTAACCCGAGTGACTGCGAACAACCAGCCGGCAGAAGGGAATTCCCTTCTGCCGGCTGAACACACGGTATCTTCTTATTAAAAATGAATGCTGTTTCTCTATGATTTTTGGATGTTGACTTGTATTTTCAGTTTATGGTAATATCAAACCATTGAAAAAGGAAAGGAGATATTCTTATAGCTACCTCAGAGGTTAGAGCAAATGAAGAAATTCGATCAGCAACCGTTCGCCTGATCGACCAAAACGGGGAAAATATTGGAATCGTGCCCAGAGAAAAGGCGCTGCAAATAGCACGCCAAGCCAACCTTGATCTGGTGGAAGTCGCTCCAAACGCGGAGCCGCCGGTCTGCAAGGTGCTTGATCTGGGAAAGTATCTGTACGAGCAAAATAAAAAGGAACGCCAGGCACGCAAGGCACAGACCAAGGTGGAGATCAAAGAGATCCGCCTGCGCCCTAAAACCAATGAACACCATCGCGGCTTTAAGGTGGAGGACGCGCGCGGTTGGTTGGAACACGGTATGAAAGTGCTGGTCACCATCCGCTTTCGCGGGCGTGAAGTGACCTACCCCGAGATCGCTCTGGAAGATCTGAAAGAGATCGCCAAAGAATTGATGGATGTTGCCGTGATCGAAAAAGCGCCTGCCATGGAAGGTCGTTCCATGAACATGCTGCTTGCACCACAGAAACAACCGAAGTAACCGAAAATCTTTTCACGCTTTCATTGGCAAATCAGGGTTTTTCCAGTATAATGGACGCTTGCCCTTATTTAAAGGACTTTCTATTTAATTATTTAAGGAGTACTGCTGTGCCGCGAAAAGCTAAAACCACAAAATATAAGATGAAGACGCACAAAGCGACTGCCAAACGCTTCCGGGCTACCGGTTCTGGCAAGCTTTTGCGCACCAAAGGCGGAAAAAGCCATCTTCGCCGCAACACTTCTGAGCGCACCAAAGCGCAGTTCACCGAGATGATTCCGGTGGAAGGGAAGGGTTATCAGAAACGCGTGAAGAGACTTGCGCCCTATATTGAAAAGAATCATTAACAAGGAATGATTATTTGCGGCTGCTGGGTGTACGCAACTGGTTTGGAACCGACGCCCAGGGGTTTGCAAAGGAGAGAAAATGACTCGCGTAAAAAGTGGTCCGTACCGGACCAGGCATCACAAAAAAGTTTTAAAGATCACCAAAGGTCAGTTTGGCAGCCGTTCGCGCCTGTACAGGCGCGCCAACGAAGCCATGCTGAAAAGTTTATGGTACGCAACGCGCGATCGGCGAGTGCGCAAACGCGATTTGCGAAAGCTATGGATCACTCGCATCAATGCCGCTGCTCGCTTGAACGGATTGAGCTACAGCCGATTGATCAACGCCATGAAGAAAGCCGATATCACCCTCAACCGGAAGATGCTGGCTGATCTGGCGGTCCGCGATCCGCAAGCGTTCGCGGCTGTTGTTGAAAAAGCAAAAACAGCAGCTTAAGAAAGAAAATTCTCCTTTAAATAAGATGACGGAGTGGAAGGTTTCCACTCCGTCTTTGTTTTCAATTAATCCATTAAAATAAACACATGGCTTTATCTTCACAAGTATATTTCGAAACGGTATTTCATGATAGCAACCAACTGCAGCTCGTGCAGGGTGATCTGACGTGCGAGCACGTGGATGCCATTGTGAACGCAGCCAACCGCCACCTTCAGCACGGTGGAGGCGTGGCGGAAGCCATTGCGCGCAGTGGCGGCAGAACGATCCAGCAGGAGAGCGATGCCTGGATCAGAGAACACGGACCGCTCACCCATTCGCGACCGGCATACACAAACGCCGGCAATCTAGCCTGCCGCTACGTCATCCACGCAGTCGGCCCCATGTGGGGTGAAGGAGATGAAGAATTCAAACTTCACGAAACGATCAGGGGTTGCTTTATTTTGGCAGAGGAACTCGCCATTACCTCTCTGGCATTTCCAGCCATCTCCACCGGCATCTACGGATTCCCGCGCCGATTAGCGGCTGCGGTGTTCAAAGAAGAGCTCTTCCGGTATTTTGAAAAGAATCCACTGACAGACCTGCGTCTGATCCGTATGGTCTTGTGGGATACGGAAACGCTGTTAACTTTTTTGGACGAGTTCAAAAGGACAGATTAGCCCAAACTATGCTGACTTCCATGCAAAACCCGAAGATCCAGTGGGTGCGCTCACTGCTGGCGGAGAAAAAACAGCGCCAGCAAGAAGGAGCGTTCGTTTGTGAAGGGATACGCCTTGCCGAAGAAGCAATGCGCACCTCGCAAAAACCACTCCTGGTTCTATTCAGTTCCTCCATCTCGGAACGCGGGAAAAACGTCCTTGCTTCATGCTCCTGTGAGAAAATAGAGGTCGCCCCCCACCTGCTCGAGCGCATTTCTGCCACAGAAACCTCCCAGGGATTGTTGCTGGTTATGCCATTCCCGCGCATCCCGCTACCGACCAAACCTGACCTCTATCTGGTTCTCGATGAAATCCAAGATCCCGGCAACTTCGGGACCATTCTGCGAGCAGGGACAGCCTTCGGATTGCAGGGCATCTTCTACACTCTGGGCAGTGTTGATCCATTTTCACCCAAGGTGGTGCGTGCCGCGATGGGAGCCCATTTTCGCATCCCTGTCCAGGAAGCGGACCCTGCAAAGGTGAAAGACATCTCTCAAAGCACTCAGCTCTTCATGGCTGATGTGCAGCACGGCACCCCCTGTTGGAAAGCTGATCTTACCCAACCGCTGACGATCGTGATCGGAAGCGAAGCACTTGGCATATCCGAAGCAATACGTCAGATTCCCCACCACAGCGTGCGCATTCCCATGCCAGGAGATATGGAGAGTTTGAACGCGGCTGTTTCAGCCAGCATTTTGCTGTATGAAATCACGCGGCAGAGGGCAACATGAGAATACGTTCCATCACCTATTTTTTCGACCCCGCACATGGCAGCAGTGCGACCGTCTTCGATACATTTCGCGATCACAGTAACAATTTAAGGAAGAATCTGACAGCAGCCGGGTACCAGGTCCAGAGCGTGCGCTTGGCAACCACCCCTTTCTCGCTTTGGCTTGACCTGGGGGATGAAAGCAAAGCTCTGCAACAAGTGAGCGAGCTGTGCCGTCGGGCGCACAGCGCTGATTTTGATTACATTTCTATGGGTCCCTGCGGGGTGAATGATCGCGCGGCAACATCTTTTATTCCCGCTATGCTGGCTTTATCACCCATGCTCTTCACCGGCATGCATCTGGTGGATGCGCAGGGCAGAATATCCCTGGCAGATATCACGGACTGCGCCGGTTTGATCAAACAGATCACCACAATTGAAGCAAATGGGTTCGCCAACCTACGTTTCGCCGCGCTGGCAAACGTCAAACCTTTTACCCCCTTTTTCCCAGCCGCCTACGGAGCTGCGGGCGAACGCGCCTTCTCTTTTGCCATGGAATGTGCCGATGTGGCGCAAGAAACCTTCAAACAGGCGGAAGACATCAATGCGGGCTGCCATACAGTATGCGCGATCTTTACAGAGCATGCCAGAAAAATGGAAGACCTGATCGAAAAAACATCTTCCAGCGTTCCGATCATTTTCAAAGGTTTCGATTTCTCGCTAGCGCCATACCCCGAAGACTGGTGCTCATTCGGCAAAGCTCTGGAAGCGTTGGGGGTAGCCCAGATCGGCTCTGCAGGGAGCGTTGCGGCAGCCGCCATTTTAGCTGGAATGCTAGAAGCGGGCACTTGGAAGAAGAGCGGGTTCAACGGGTTGATGATGCCGATTCTGGAAGACAGCATTTTGGCTGAACGTAGCGGAGCAGGGCTCCTTTCGATCTATGATGTGCTGCAGTATTCCAGCCTTTGTGGGACAGGGCTCGATACCGTCCCATTATCCGGCGATATCGAGGAGGAAAAGATTGCCGCGCTTCTGCTGGATGTTGCAGCGCTTGCTGTGCGATTGAACAAGCCGCTTACGGCGCGCTTGATGCCCATACCCGGAAAAAAAGCAGGGGACGCGATTGAATTCGATTTCGCTTTCTTTGCGAAAGGGAAAGTGCTTGATTATCCTTACTCAGGTATTCAAAAGCCACTCTTCGCCGGGGAAACTATCCAGATCCAGCCACGCAGGTAGCAATTTACACCAACACTTCAATCGTAGAAGACGCCCACTGCGCATCGATCCAATCTTGCACTGCCTGCTCTTGCAGAACATGCAACGCCTCGGTGCTTAGCGGTTGGTTTTCACTGCGTTCCATGACCTGAACGATGTGATATCCGTATTCACTCTCGATAACTGCGCTGTATTGTCCGGCATTTAAAGCGAAGGCTGCATCCTCAATCGCTTTGAGATAGAGGTAACCGCGCGGGAACCAGCCCAGCTCACCGCCCGTGAGCGCATCGTACCGATTCGCCAGAGTAGCAAAATCGCTCCCCGTTTGCAACTGCTGATACAGGGAATCAGCCGTGGCGCGATCACCAACCAGGATCTGACGAGCATGCACCTGTTCTGTAGAGGTAGGCACACTGGCGATGATCTTGTCGCGCATCCAGGCGGCAGCCAACTGTCTGCTCAACGTTTGGCGGAAACTGCTCTCATCATAATGGTTGGTCTGCAGCCATGCCATGAACTGCTCTGACCCCCCCACCTGTGCGATCAACTCATCCATATGAGCTTGCAAGGTGGCTTCATCCACAAAATATCCCTCACTGTTTGCCGATTGCGCCAGCAACACCTGCCCCACCAGTTCTGAAAGGATCAGATCGACCTGTTCCTCTTCACTCAATACTTCCCCTGTGATCGCTTGCGCATCTTTGAGACGCAATTGCTCATTCTGAAATTCTTCTATCGTGATACCGCTGCCGTTTACGCGCACCGCCATGGGTTCTTCGGTGGGCGTGGCTGCCGCCGCGGTGGCGGCTGGTTGCTCCTGCCCTTTTTGTCCGCAGGCAGATAACGATATTAGGAGGATGATGCTCAGAGAAAGCAGTGAGACGCTATTTTTTTTCATATAGCGCTGATTATAAACGGAAATAAAAAAGCCGTAGGGGGTTATCCTACGGCTGTTCATGCTAGTATTCGGGCATGGGCGGTTGCGCCATCGGTTTTTCCTTTTCAGGAATATCGGTGATGAGAGCCTCGGTCGTGAGGATCATCGCTGCGATGGAAGTCGCATTTTCCAAAGCGCCGCGGGTCACTTTGGCGGGATCGATCACACCTTCTTTGACCATATCCACATACTTCTCAGAAAGGATGTCGAAACCGATTTTCTTGCTCTTATCCTTACTTTGAGCCTGATGAACGTTTTCGATCACAACCGGTCCATCAAATCCGGCATTCTCAGCGATGCGTTTCATAGGAACGGTGAGCGCTTTGCGAACGATATTGACGCCGGTCTGTTCATCCTCGTTATCCATCTTCAGGTCAACCAGGGCTTCTACCGCATTCAACAGGGCTACTCCACCACCGGGCACGATACCTTCTTCAACCGCAGCACGGGTAGCGGAAAGGGCATCTTCTACGCGATGTTTCTTCTCTTTCAGTTCGGTCTCGGTTGCAGCACCAACGCGAATAATGGCAACGCCACCAGAAAGTTTGGCAAGCCGTTCTTGCAGTTTTTCTCGATCATAATCACTGGTGGTCTTGTCGATTTCAACCCTGATCTGGTCGATGCGACCTTTGATCTCCTTGGAATCGCCTTTGCCACCGATGATGGTGGTGTTGTCTTTGTCAGACTGCACTTTTTCGGCGGTACCAAGATCCTGAACGGTGGTCGTATCTAGCTTGCGACCGGTCTCTTCAGAAATGACAGAGGCGCCGGTTAGAATGGCAATATCCTGCAGCATGGCTTTTCGGCGATCGCCGAAGCCAGGAGCTTTGACAGCCAGCACGTTAAGGGTGCCACGCAGTTTGTTCAACACGAGGGTGGCTAACGCTTCACCATCAACGTCTTCGGCAATAATGACCAGGTCACGTTTTCCAACCTGCACCATCTTCTCCAGGAGGGGCAAAAGATCCTGTGCGGCGGAAATCTTTTTATCATAGATCAAGATGTAGGGGTTTTCAATGACTGATTCCATGTGCTCAGCATCGGTCACAAAATAGGCAGAAATGTAACCGCGGTCAAATTGCATACCTTCTACATATTCCTGCTCAAATTCAAGACCTTTTGACTCCTCGACGGTGATCACACCATCTTTTCCGACCTTGTCCATAACATCAGCAATCAAGGTTCCTATCTGGCGATCTTGCGCTGAAATGGTGGCTACATTCGCAATCTCTTCTTTCGTTGAAATATCAATTGCCTGTGCCTTGATGGCATCTGCAACCTTTTTGGATGCAGCTTCAATGCCATGTTTCAACAGCATTGGGTTGGCGCCAGCAGCCAGGGTTTTCAGTCCTTCGGCAACCATGGCATGAGCCAGAACGGTTGAGGTGGTGGTGCCATCGCCGGCGATGTCATTGGTCTTGGTGGCGGCTTCTTTCAATAATTGAGCGCCCATATTCTCAAATGGGTCTTCCAATTCGATTTCTTTTGCTACGGTAACACCATCATGGGTGATGGTCGGGGAACCAAATTTGCGATCCAGGGCTACATTGCGCCCTTTCGGACCAAGGGTAGTAGCAACTGCTTCTGCCACAACATCGATACCACTGCGCAATTTATTTCGCGCATTTTCTCCAAAAACAAGTTGTTTTGCTGCCATATGTATCTCCTTCTTTCGAGATTAATTGAATTATTCTTTGACAATCGCGAGAACATCGCTCTCTTTTAAGATCAAGAGCTTCTTGTCGTCGATCTTGATCTCAGTGCCTGAATATTTTGCGAACAAAATGGTGTCGTTTTCCTTGACATCCAGCGGGATGCGCTCACCTTTTTCGTCACGATCGCCAAGTCCTACGGAAAGGACGATTCCTTTTTGGGGTTTTTCTTTGGCGGTTTCAGGCAGCACGATGCCTGAGGCAGTTACATCTTCCCGTTCGATCGGCTCAACGACCAATCGGCTTCCAAGGGGTTTGATATTGAGTGCCATATATGATCCTCCTGATAAGTATTTTATCGAGTCATTATTTTAGCACTCTTTTTCAGAGAGTGCTAATTTCAATCTTATCCGTCTTTTAACAGCAAGTCAAGTAAATGGAAAAAAATTAATATTTTTTTAACATTTAATAGCCATACGTTTCGCAAATGGACTCCGATTCATCCACCACCCCCATGAGTATCGTATCCTCTGAGAAAGCCTGCCGTACCATTTCCAATATCTGCATAGCTTTTTCACAGTAGCCATTCGATTCACGATGCAAGGCTGCCAACACCGCCCCATATTCGGCGTAATAATCTTTCGTGTCAACCGTCAGGGGCAGCCCTTCGACGGCAATCATCGTATCGGTGTCAGAATCACACTGGCGCACCTCACAGCTTTCTTCTGCAGTGCAGCCCTCCAACCCGCATTGAAACGCCAGGATCTCACTTTCATAGTTGCGCGCTTTATGATAGACGTCGCCCAAAAACGCATAGGCAAAGGCATTATCAGGGTTGAGCTGCACTGCCTTACGCGCATTCAAACTGGCAGAGAGAGGATACCCCTGCTGCACGTATGTTTTTGCGATCGATTGATAAGGGAGCGGGTCATTAACGCCCAGTTGTTCGTTGATGTCAGCCGCCTTCGCAAAATATTCCAGAGCATAATCGTACTGACCCAGTTCGCGATAGTTCACTCCAATGGACATATAGAGAAACGTAAGGTTGGGGTTGATCTCTGAAGCCTGCTTGTATTCCGTGATGGCTGCGCTGTAATTTCCGATGGATTCCTGCAGATACCCGCTGATGCGGTGTACGTCCATCAAAGAATCATCCTGTTGAAGCGCCTGGTCAATATATTGTTCCGCCTGCGTCCACTTCATCTGGTCAATCAGGATTTCGGCGTAATAAGCCAAAGCCAAAGTGTTGTTGCCATCCAACTGCAACGCCGCCACGGCTTCCTGTTCTGCCTGGGTTAAAAGCTGTTCCGACTGATCTCCCATCAGCGCCGAACTTGCCAACCAGTCCAACGCAAAGGCTTTTACCGCATGGGCTGTGCTGTTATCAGAGTCGATCTCCAACGCTCTAGTGGCAGATTCTAAAGCCTCGTTCAAGCGGTTATATTTATCTTCACTGGAGATGAGCAAGCTGGAGGAATAGACCTGAATTCTAGCCAGTTCAACCCAAAGATCAACATTGTTCGGATTGACCACCGCTGCATTTTGGAAAGCTTCCAAAGCTTTAGCCAGATCCCCCGCCACGAAATGCACCTCCGCTTCTTCGACGAAAGAATCTACGGTGCGCGTGGCGGTGGGGGTAGCCATGAACAACGGCGTGATACGCCCTAGAGATTGATCGCGATTGATCAACAACAAATAAATGATCATGGCTATGAGAAGTGCAATCACGTAAGGATTCGAGCGATGTTTCTTCTTGCGAAACAACGAATCCCGATGCGGTAAATTCATGCTAGTCTCCCGTAGCGGTGGGGACGGCTACCTGATAGGGCAAGGGGGTGGGGGTAGCAGTGGGTTGCGGGGTCCAGGTGGGGATCATGGTGGCTGTGGGCAGTTTCAACAACTGTGCGTTGTTCATTTTTTGATAACACTGTTCAAGAATGTATTCTGCGTTCCACACAGCATCTGCATCATCCGCCATGGTTTGAATGATAGCCTGGGCAATCGGGACGGCATTATTCTCGCAATACCCAAGTTGCATCAAAGCCAAACCGTAAGCCGAGTAAAACGTTACCACATCAGTCGAAAGGGGTAACCCTTCGACGACCACACCATTCGTGGTCAGCCCCCCACGGATCGCAAGCTGCAGCGCCAGGATCGCATCGCCAAACTGGTAGTTCTTATAATAGGCATATCCCAGGTTGCCCCAGTAGTAGGCATTGGAAGGATCATCGGAAATGGCTTGCTGGTAATACTGGGCAGCTTTGCTATATTCCCCGGTGCGGATATAGGTGCGACCGATCAACGCATCAGGAATCGGGTCGGTCGGGTTGAGCGCGTTGGCTTTGGTATATTCTTCCACAGCTTTGGTGTATTCGAGCATGCTGACATAGGTGCGTCCAAGAGAAATGTGGATTTCCGACACATTGGAATTAACCGCAATAGCCGCTTCGTATTCAGCTACCGCGTCTTCATAGTTTGCAGTGAGTTCCAGCACGGCACCTCTAGCCCAGTGTGTTTCCAGTGCCGAAGGGGAAATCGCTTCCGCTTTCCTAGAAGCTTCAATCGCCAGATCCAGATCTCCCTGGGCTGCTGAGCCTTCCAATATCTTTTGGGCTTTCACGACCGCGTCATACGCATAAGCAAAGTAGTTAGAGGGGTCATATTCTACTGCCTTTGTGAGGCTTGACTCCGAGTCTAAATAATCTCCTATCAACCCTTGAGCGATACCCATGATGGCATAAGCCTGGCTGTTATCAGGTTTTAATAATAAGGCATTGCTGGCATCGCCCAGCGCCGCCTCATAATCACCCCGATACACATTGATCATGGCTGAAGCGATGTAGTTAGAAGGATTTTGTGGATCTGCTTTAATGGCTTTCGCATATGCCGCCAAAGCTTGTGTGTACTTGCCTTCAACAGCATAACTCTGCGCTTCTGTGATAAACGTGGCAGCCGACAACGTTGGAGTGGGTGTAGGTAGAAAAATATATGGAGAGAACGGCTCCACCCTCTGGTCGATGTACACCAACAGAGCGATGACCATGATCAGAATGAGAATGCGCAAGGGATTCGAACGGCGGTTCTTCCGCCGCATATTCCAATTTCTTCCTTTTATATACATACGGCAATCTTATCATCATGTTAAAAAATGCGTCAAGAAAGGGAAAAAGCGTCAAATACCAGGATATCTGTTTTCTTGCAAATCGTTTTGGTTCACGCTAGAATGAAATCATGCGCTTTGACGTTTTCACCCTCTTCCCGGAAGTCTTCCCGGCATATCTTGAAACGAGCATCTTAAAGCGCGCGCAAGAAAACAAGCTCCTCGAAGTCCGCCTGCACGACATCCGAGATTGGGCCAGCGATAAACACCGCACCACCGATGATACCCCCTATGGGGGGGGTGGCGGGATGGTGATGAAACCGGAACCGATCTTTAGGGCGGTGGACGAAATATTGGGCATACCGCCGGGCTGTCCGCTCATCCTGCTTACACCGCAGGGCGAAACCTTCACCCAGCAAAAAGCGTCCGCTTACAGCAAATTGCCACAGCTGGCTATGATCTGTGGAAGATATGAAGGTTTTGACGAGCGCATTCGCCAACACCTTGCCACACAGGAAGTGTCCATTGGTGATTATGTTCTCAGCGGCGGCGAACTGCCAGCGTTGGTCGTGATCGAAGCGGTGACGCGTCTTATCCCCGGCGCACTGGGAGATCCTGGGGGCGCTTCTGATGATTCCTTTAGTTCCGGCTTGCTGGAATATCCCCAGTACACCCGTCCGCCAGTCTTTCAGGGGTGGGATGTGCCAGAAGTGTTGCAAGCGGGCGATCACGGCGCAATCGAACGTTGGAGGCGCAACCAGGCTTTGCTGCGGACCCTGCAAAAACGACCCGACCTTTTATTGGGGGTTGAGCTTTCCAAAGCAGATCTTGATTTTCTCGCGCAGGCAGTACAGGGGTCAGAAATTGCGCTGCCTGACCCTATAATTAAACTCATACAAAACAGAAAGGAAAGATCATGAAATATAACATTGGAAAGACATTTTTGCTTGGTTTAGGTTTCTTTGGAGTCAGCGTAATCTGGAGCGTCTACAACGCCTATGTGCCCATCTTCCTTGAATCCAGGTTCGCTCTCTCCGCAGGATTCATTGGCGTTTTCATGACCCTCGACAACATCGCAGCCCTGTTCATCCAACCCGCTGTGGGAGCCTGGTCTGACCGCCTGCGCACACGCATCGGGCGACGAATGCCATTCATCCTGATCGGTGCGCCGATTGCAGCGTTGGCTTTCTACGTGCTGCCCAAAGCCATGGCGCTGCCGGTTTTCTTCTTTGCCGCCAGCTTGCTTTTGCTAGCCATGGCGCTCTGGCGAACCCCGGTAGTAGCGTTGATGCCCGATATTACCCCCTCCAGATATCGTTCGCAAGCCAATGGGATCATTAACTTCATGGGCGGTATTGGGGCAATCATCGCTTTTTTGTTTGGCGCCACTTTGTATGAAATGAATCCATCCTACCCCTTCTGGTTGGGATCTCTGTTGGTAATCCTCGCCGCAGTACTGGTATTTCTATTCATCAAAGAACCGAAGGAGTTCGAACATTCCAAAGAGAAAGCGCCATCACTGATCGAATCGGTCAAAGGCATTTTTAAAGAAAAAGACCGCAACACCTTGCGCATCCTGCTGGCGATCTTCTTTTGGTTCATCGCCTACAATGGCATTGAAGCGTTCTTTACCCTTTACGGTAAAAATTATCTGGGAATCAGCGAATCGGATGCCGCACGTTTGTTAGGACAGCTTTCCACCTTATTTGTGCTGTTTTCCCTCCCCTCAGGGTACATCGGTGCCGCCATCGGGCGAAAGAAAACGATCTTGATCGGCATCATCCTGATGGCTGCCTGCATCGCGTCGCTTTTCTTTCTGCCAGCCAGCACCCTAACCACCCTGCTCACCACCCTGCCACTATTGGGTAAAGTTCCGGTCATCGGAGTGATCCTGATGATCACAGGCATCGCCTGGGCGCTGATCAACATCAATTCCCTACCCATGGTCGTGGATATGACCGATGCAAACCGCATTGGCACCTATACCGGGTTGTATTACCTTTTCTCTACGCTGGCTGCCATTCTGGGTCCCATCCTGTATGGGTTCATCATCCAATTCAGCGCCGGTATGTACAACCTGCTGATGATCATCAGCCCGGTCTTCCTGGCAGGGGCACTGATCAGCATCATTGGAGTAAAAAGAGGTGAAATAAAAGAATAAAAATAGAGCCATCGATGTCATCAAAATGACAGGACGGAAAGCATATCGTCGAAAACTTGATTTTGATTTTTAAACACGATATACTTAATTTTCAAAGAGAGACGAAGAGCATCTCTCGAATTCAAATTCTCTAGGAGGAGAGATAATGACCAAAAAAATCACGTTCGTCCTAAGTCTTTTGATTATTGCTTCTCTTCTGCTCATCAGTTGTAAAGCTGCCGCAGAAGAAACAGTAGTCACACAACCTGCTGCTGAAGAACCAGCAGAGGCTGCACCTGTCATGAAATTCTGCCAGGTCACCGATGTCGGCGGTATTGATGACAAATCATTCAACGCAACCGCCTGGGCAGGCATGGAAGATGCAGCGGAGGATTTCGGAGTTGAAGTCAAATACCTCGAATCTCAGCAACAGTCTGATTATGAAGTCAACCTGAATGCGTTTATCGAAGAAGGCTGCGATCTGATCATCTCTGTTGGTTTCTTGCTGGCTGATGCAACTGCAGCCGCCGCAACCGCCAACCCGGATGTCAACTTCGCCATTATCGACAACGGGAATATGGACCTTACCAACGTTCGCGGCAACTACTCCGACATTCAAGAAGCCACCTTCCTGGCTGGCTATCTGGCTGCTGGAATAACCCAGACCGGTAAAGTCGGCACCTATGTTGGCATCCTCTTCCCCGCTACCCAAGCTTTCATGGATGGTTATGCCATGGGCGTTGCCTATTACAACCAGGTTCATGGAACAGCCGTTGAAGTTCTCGGTTGGGACATGGAAACCCAAGAAGGTCTGGAAGTCGGTAACTTTGAAAGCCTCGATGACGGGCGCGCCTTTGGCGAAACCCTGCTTGATGAAGGCGCCGATATCATCATGCCCGTCGCTGGACCTGTTGGCGCCGGAACCCTGGCAGTCATGCAGGAACGCGGCACCGGTCTCTTGATCGGCGTGGATGATGATTGGTCAGTGAAATATCCTGACCAGGCAGATTACATCCTCGCCAGCACCATGAAGAAGATCAATGTGTTCGTCTATGACAGCATTGAGAAAATCATCAATGGTGAATTCGTTGGTGGTGAGGATTTCGCCCTGACCCTCGAAAATGGTGGTGTGGGTCTTGTCTATGGCACTGCCTGGGCAGACCAGGTTCCAGCCGACCTCAAAGCCGAGATCGAAGCTTTGATCCCACAGATCATCGATGGGAGCATCGCAACAATGCCCACTCGTTAATTAACGAGAGCGACACAAACAAAAAGAGCCAAGGTTTTTTTCTTGGCTCTTTTTGTTAAACACAATATGGTACAATTCACGCAATTGTTGGACAATTAAACTCAGACGAGGGAAAAATGGCGTCATTACTTGAACTAAAAGGAATCACCAAACGTTTCCCCGGTGTGCTGGCAAACGACCGCATCGACCTCACGCTTGAAAAAGGCGAGATCCATGCCCTGCTAGGGGAAAACGGCGCAGGGAAGACCACCCTGATGAATATTCTGTATGGGCTGTATTCTCCAGATGAAGGAGAGATCTTTGTCAATGGTCAAAAGGTCACAATCAATGGACCAACAGATGCCATCAGAGCCGGAATTGGCATGGTTCACCAACATTTCATGCTCATCCCTGTGTTCACAGTCACCGAGAATATCATGCTGGGTGAAGAAGATGTCAAAATGGCTGGATTTCTGGATCGAAAAAAAGCCGCCGAGAAGATCAAAAAGATATCCGACACCTATAAGTTGAATGTGAATCCCAACTCTTATGTGAAAGATTTGCCGGTCGGAACGCAACAGCGCGTGGAGATCATCAAAATCCTTTTCCGTGAAGCGGAAATTCTCATCATGGATGAACCTTCGGCGGTGTTGACCCCTCAGGAAGTAGATGAATTGTTCAAGATCATGCGCATTTTGGTTGACCAGGGAAAATCGATCATTTTCATCACCCACAAACTACGTGAAGTGATGGAATGCGCTGACCGTATCACGGTCATTCGCGGTGGCAAAGTGGTTGGTTCAACCACGCCCCAAGAAGCCGATACGAAAAAGTTGGCTGCTATGATGGTAGGGCGCGAGGTTGAGCTGAAGGTAAAGAAAACCAAAGCCAAACCAGGGAACACGGCGCTACACGTAGAGAACCTGCGCGTACTGAATGCCCAAGAGCAATTTGCAGTCGATGGAGTGTCTTTTGAAGTTCGAGAAGGAGAAGTGCTCGGAATTGCAGGCGTGCAAGGAAATGGTCAAACTGAACTCGTGCGTGCCCTGGCAGGGTTGCTACCGCCAACCGAAGGGAAGATCGAGATACTGGGCAAAGAAACGACCAAAGAGAAACCCCGTTTTATTTCGGAATTGGGATCAGCGCATATTCCTGAAGATCGCCAAAAAGACGGGCTGATCCTTGCTTTTCCGGTGTCCGAAAATTTGGTGCTCAATTCTTACTTTCATAAACCATTTGCAAAAGGCATTCGCCTGCAGTTCAATGAAATTGCAGAAAATGGGAAAAAACTGGTAGACAATTTTGACATTCGCACCCCAAGCATCAACACCCCAGTGCGGAACCTTTCAGGCGGCAACCAGCAAAAAGTGATCGTGGCTCGTGAGTTTTCACGACCGATCAAGTTGCTGATCGCCTCACAACCAACCCGCGGTTTGGACGTTGGTTCGATCGAGTACATTCATGAGCGTCTAATGAAAAAAAGGGAGGAAGGCTGCGCCATCCTGCTGATCTCCACGGAATTGGATGAGGTCATCCAGCTTTCAGATCGCATAGCTGTGATGTACCGCGGAAAAATTCTCGACATAGTGAACGCAGAAGATTCCTCGAAAGAGATGCTTGGTTTGCTCATGGCTGGTATTAAACCAAGTGAAGAGATGAAACAGAAGGCTAAAAAAGAAGAACAGATCATCTTGACATGAGGAACGCAGGTATGGAAAAACAAACACAAAACAAGAAAAAACAGAACGCAGTTGGGATTTTCTTCGAGGAATTATCGAAAAGCACAGGTCTGGTCACTTTTCTGGCGATCCTGACCGGCATCATTCTCAGCGGTCTGCTGGTCGCAGTCACCACGGTCGAAGTCTACGATGCTTTTTCTGTTTCCTTCTGGGATGGGATCAAGGAGATCTTCAAAGCCGCCTGGGCAACCTACTCTTCCCTGTTCATTGGTGCATTTGGTGATCCGACCAAGATCATCACTGCATTTCAGGGGGGCGACGGACTAGCCATTCGCCGGGCGATCAATCCATTTTTTGAAAGCCTGGTGCAAGCCACACCCTATATCTTCGCAGGACTATCTGTTGCGCTGGGCTTTCGCGTGGGCTTGTTCAATATCGGCGCAGAAGGGCAGCTCTTCATGGGGGCGATGACCGGCGTTTTTGCAGGGTATGCCATCACCGGATTGCCCGCCTACATCCACATTCCGGTTGCTCTCCTGGCAGGCGCGCTGGGAGGCGCATTATGGGGATTCGTTCCAGGATTTTTAAAAGCCAAGACCGGCGCCCATGAAGTGATCATAACGATTATGATGAACTATATCGCTTTTAAACTTACCGACTTCCTGATCAATGGTCCCATGCAAGATCCCAATGAGTACACTCCCAAGACACCCTGGATTCAGGAAAGCGCACACCTTACCCGCTTTTTTGGCGACCCCATTCGATTCCATCTTGGATTCTTTGTCGCTTTGGGAGTGGCTTTCTTGATCTATTGGTTGTTATTCAAAACCACCTGGGGTTTTGAACTGCGAACGGTTGGCTCCAACCCAAGCGGAGCTCGCTATGCAGGCATCAACACAACAAAATCCACCATCATTGCAATGTCGTTAGCCGGCTCGTTAGCCGGATTGGCGGGCGCAAACGAAGTGCTGGGGTTGAACTTCAGAATGGTGCCGTCTTTTTCATCAGGCTACGGGTTTGACAGCATCGCCCTTGCACTATTGGGGAAGACGCATCCTTTCGGCGTCGTTCTCTCCGCGCTCCTGTTCGGTTTTTTGCGCAACGGTTCAAGACAAATGCAGTTGAAGTCGGGAGTACCAATCGATATCGTTTCCATTTTGCAAGCCTTGATTCTGGCATTCATCGCAGCTCCTGCGATCATCCGCACCATCTACCGGCTGAAAAAGCCAGATATCGAAGAAGAAAGCATCAGAGTAAGCGGATGGGGAGGGAAATAGCATGGCAGAGACTAGTGTAACCTCCGTGGTCAGAAAGAAAGTCCACAAACACCAAACCAAAGCCCGCAGAGTTAGTATGGGGATTTTCTTTCTCCTCGTTGCGGTATTCATCTGGTTTGTTTTTATCAGAGGTGCCGATCCGGGAGCGCTAACCACTTATGTGATGACTCCTGGCGGTTCTTCTGCCCTGATGGATAATTGGGTGTTCCCCACAGCCAGCACCCTTTCTATTTTGGCAGGCATCTGCGCCGTTGCCGGAGCATACCAATTAATCAGAGGTTTTCAGGATCTGACGAATGGCGTTCTGGCTGTCGTGTCGGTCATTTTTGTTTTCAGTTTCCTTTCCTGGGCGTCTTCTGAAGGGTCGATCAACTTGGCTGGTTTGCTGCGGGTAACGGTTGTGCGCGCAGCGCCATTAACCCTAGGTGCTATGGCTGGCATTCTTTGTGAACGATCTGGAACTGTGAACATTGCGATTGAGGGGATGATGTTGATCTCCGCTTTCGCCAGCACCGTCGTCGCCAGCCTGACCAATATATGGATCGGTATGGTCTCAGGCATCATGATCGGGGGTCTGGTAGCCTATGTGCATGGGGTACTCACCATCAAATATAAAGTAGACCACACCATTTCTGGCACAGTCATCAATATTTTTGCCACCGGCATCACCTCATTTCTTTCATCAAAATTCCTTCAAAAGACAGCTTATCAATATTTGAATGAACCAGGCATGTTCCCCCAGATCAATGTCCCATTTCTTTCAAAGATACCGTTCATCGGACCGATCTTTTTCAGTCACAATATGTACGTATATGCCATGTTCATCCTGGTCGCCATCCTCACCGTGGCTCTTTTCTCCACCCGTTGGGGTTTGCGCTTGCGTTCCGTTGGTGAACATCCCAAAGCGGCTGATACGCTGGGGATCAACGTGATCAAAACCCGCTACATGGGTGTCATTCTGGGAGGCATGATGGCTGGGTTTGCTGGAACCTACTTCACGCTCGGTTCATCCGGTCGTTTTGACGAGCTTCTGACGGCAGGGCGTGGCTATATTTCTCTGGCAGCCATGATCTTTGGTAACTACCATCCGGTTGGGGCTATGGGTGCGGGTTTGCTCTTTGGTTTCTTTGATTCGCTTTCCGCGAAGGCGGCTATCCTTAAAGTACCCGTTCCATCCGACTTTCTGGGTATGATGCCATACCTGGCGACCATCGTCGTTCTGGCAGGAGTGGTTGGAAGAAGCCAGGGACCAGCCGCATCGGGAAAAGCATACGACAAAGAATCTCTCTAGAGACAACAAAGGCGACCTCTCGGTCGCCTTTGTTTATTTTAACGGGTAATACCCGAACTCCTCAACCGCATCCACCATGGCGAGGATATTTTGAGGCGGAACCTCGTTCATGATCGTATGAACGGATGCCACCATGTATCCCCCCTCTGCTCCCAGAACATTGATAACCCGCCTCACCTCTTGCCGCACCTCTTCTGGCGTTCCGGATGGCAGGATATGTTGCGTATCGATCGCGCCGCAAAAGACGATATTTTTGCCATAACGGTCTTTCAATCCTTTCAGATCAGCCATTTTCCCTGCTGAGGTCTGAACGGGGTTCAGGATATCAACACCCATCTCGACAAAATCGTCGATCAGGTCGAAAACATCTCCATCGGTATGAAAAAACACCTTGGCTTTGGTGCGCGCCTTGATGAATTCGATGAACTCCGCATGGAACGGTTTCAATATCTGGCGGTACATGCGCGGGGAGATCATCAATTTTTCCTGGGTTCCCAGATCATCACCGATCTTGATGATATCCAGATTCTCTCCGGCAGCATCCAGAAAATGCGCCATCAATGTTTTGCACAGGTCGGTGATTTTCCGCAAAAGCGCTTTGGCGAAGTCGGGGTACATAGCCATATTCAAGAGAAACTTATCCATGCCCTGCATGGCAAACGCCCGCTCGAAAGGAAAGAGCAGCCAGGGGGTGCCCATGATGGCATATTGGTTCTCTTCAGCCAACTTTTTTGCCTGCTCTTTAACATGAGCCACCCGGTAAGGATCGTCCATATCAGGCCAGGGATAATTTTCAATCGCGTCGATGGTGGTGGCTTCAGCCAGAGGATGCACGCCCGGATACCACACGCCCGCTTCGATCTCCACCTGTCCGGTGCCCCAATCATCCATGCAAGGAGTATGAGGGGCGCGCTTCTGGTTCTTCTCATAGATCTCTTGGGGAAAACGGTCTAGCACGCCGCGCACATCACTATGCAGGCGAAGCATGGTGGCTTCATCTACCCTGGCAGTTCCCAATTCTGGCCAATCGTAGATGTATTCATCCGGCGCTTCGATTCCTGCGGCTTGCTTAACCCCCCGATAAGGGATCATCTTGATTCCGGTCGCGTTCGATACACCCATGATGATTGGCACTCGGTCTGGTACTTCATGTGCCAGAACAGCTTTTACCCGCTCACGAGAAGTCATTCCCATTTCAATTCTCCATGCAAATATGATATGAAAAATTGTAGCATATCCTCGGGATGGTGCAGGGCAAAAAGTGTTTTTCTACAGGTTTATTTTAGAAAAGGTGGAATTATTGACGTTGATCGGGATCATCGGAACAGAATGAAAATTTCTGGTTACCACTGAAAATAATCTCTTGAAAAGTTCGTGATCCGGCATTTCTCGTTCGAAAAATATTTTCCAAACCTGTGCCAATATGCTCAAGGAGGTTAAATCAAGAATGGACGGCGTCTTGGAGACTCTTCTGATTGCCGCCGCCGTTAATCAGATCAATATCTCCATTTACCGTCCATTCCCACAAAGGAATCGATGCGGCTTCTGATATGGATCAAGGACTGATCCATATCTTCGACAATTTTCACTTGTAAAAGCGCTCAACCAAACAAAAAGACCTGGTTTTCGTGCCAGGTCCGCCGAAAGCATGCCACATCATTAATGTGGCATCATTAAATAAAAAACGACCTTCGGCGGCTTGGCGATCATAGCTGTTTCAGCCTTAGACCCATAGCTTTGCGTCCCCGGCTTTCACCGGGTTTGCCTTTTCGAGTCACTTCCCAGACTCTGGTGTTATTGTATACTATTTTTAATATTTTTCAAGTGACTGTATGGGTTGTTATTTGAAACTGAAAAGTGAACTGTTTTCAGTTGAAAAGTGAACCGTTAGCATATCAAAAGTGAACTTCTGATCCATGATAGATTTCTCAAAAAAGGAGGTCAGCATGGGTCAATTGCACAAGC
>Ga0228535_1002083_pt1 | contig 22066 bp, 23 predicted proteins | sample SJ1metagenome_FD_168457 | JGI IMG/M metagenome (GOLD analysis project Ga0228535, IMG submission 168457) | Enriched culture of PCE-dechlorinating microbial communities from Ithaca, New York, USA - SJ1 | ecosystem: Engineered > Modeled > Simulated communities (microbial... > Unclassified | place... | reverse complement strand
TGGAACATTCCGTTGCGATAGGGATCATCATCGTTGCCGGTGTGCTCCTGCACATTCCCATGCTCAGGAAGCCCCTTTCCGAGGATGACGGCAACTGGTTCTACCTTGCCGTCTTCTGGAAGCGGGGGGCAAGGTTATTCAAGAACAATCTGAGAGTCATCGGATACTTCGGCATTCAATGGATGACGGCCGTCCTCTATAATGGCATCGGTTGGCGGGACGTCAGGTTCTTCTATGTTTATAAATCATGCTGGTATATCGGCAATGCGCTGTCGGTGTACTGGCTGGTCTCCATTTTCTCCGCAGAAAGCGTCCTCCCCCTGATGGCCGCCTTGCTCTTTCTCATGGTGACGGCAATACCCAACACGCTGTTTTTCCTTACCTATGCGGAGCATTTTCTCATCCTGCCGATCAACCTGAGCATCATTTTCACCTGTTACGGATCCCTGACCGGCAACACGGGGTATTTTCTGCTCGCCGGTCTCATGGCCGGATGGGCGGTGCAGATCAAGCCCATCGCACTGCTGCCCGCTCTTCTGTTGCCGGTGAGTTTCCTCTTTCTGCATTCTCCCCTTGTCCCTTGTCTGTTCTATCTCACGGCTTTTGTGGGCTTGAACCTCTTCCCCCTGATGCTCCTGCGAGGATACGGCAAGGCGGCGGTCGCCGATTATTTCATGATGACCTTCGGGCCGGTTATGAGCCTTCTGGCGATTGTCCTGGAGCGGTTCAAAGGGCACTCTTTCATGCGCTTCCTGCCAGACGGGCTTCATGACGAGCAGTTTCAGATCTATATCCGACAGCATTATCAAATGGATTCCCGTCAGCAAAGGTCGGCGTTCAAGCAATTCGTGCTCCCGGCGGTCAGGGACCTCTATCCCATCCTGATCCTCGCCGCCGTGCAGATCATCCTCCTTTTCTTCAGATTCGATCTTCTGGCCTTTGTGATGGTTCTGCTCTTTGTGGTCTTTGTGCTGACCCAGCAGTTCCAGAAGAACTACTACACCCCTCATTTCAATTCCTGCTGGGCGCCGCTCAGCATCCTGGCCGCCATGACGATCGATGACCTGCTGCCGGTCCTTCGGGCCGGCGGCCTCTTGGGGTGGACGCTGGCCTTCATCCTGGCCATCCCGCTGTTCACCCTCTGCCGGACGATCATCCGCTCTTATACGAAATCACAAGCTGAGGTATGGGGTTATATGGGGACGGCCTTGGGTTCCCTTTTCCGCCTGGCCGGGGCCGTGGGGCGATATCTCCGGCAGCATTCCAATGAAGCGGATCGATTGCTGGTTTGGGGCGATCAGCCTTCGATCCACCTGTACGCGGACAGAGAGGCCTTTGATCCGGGCTATCTGATTCTCTATGCCCACCACCGGAGGATCCACGACCCCCGGGAGGAGAGAAAACTGGTGGATGCCCTGAGGGAGAATCCGCCGGAATGGATCGTCTTCTACAATTACAAGATCGACGATGGCTGGAACATGCAGTGCCTGTCCGATGCGATCGCGATCCCCTATCGGTTGCAGCAGGACTTCCGACTGAACGATCCGCAGGGAAAAGTCATCCGTACCCAGAACGGCGTGGCGCTGGATTTCCCCCTCTATCGGAGGGACGACCGGATATACAAGGAGATCCTGGTCGATAAGGCGATTGCGGCCCTGGCGGACGGCCGCACCGAGACGGCCATCACCCATTTGGAAAAGGCCCTTCATCTGTATCCGGGAGATTACGAGGCAACCGTCCGGTTGACCCTGGCCAAAGGCGGGAACATCGATGTCCCGGAGGGACTGGAGGACCGGCAGGGGGAATCCCCGAAGTCCGACAATGCCGGGCAAGCGGCGATCCTTCTTAGGATCCTCGCGGAAACGGATCTTCACAGCGGCTGCCTGGATTCAGCCCTGAAAAGATACGTGAAGGCGCGGGATCTCAATCCTGAAGACTTCCGGACCTACAACGGCCTCGGCGAGGCATGCCTCCACATCGGCAAGGATCAGCAGGCCTTTCAGTTCTTTCAGAAGGCGGTGGAGCTCAACCCCTTTTCCGCCGATGCCTACAACAACCTGGGCGTTCTTCTGGCCCGGAGCGGCAGGCGGGAGGAGGCGATCGCCTGTTTCCGGAAATCGCTGGCGCTCGTCCCGGGTCACCCGGATACCCTGAATAATGTTGAGGCCCTGAACCTGCCGCTTAACGGTTGAGCATGCCGGCGGCCCGCCGGCATGGGGGCGTGCCGTGATGGTGCGATCAGGACCGTCATGAAAAATGACCGGATCACGGGGATATGTGCTAGACTGCTTGGAACAGGCAGGTGCACCAGGCCTGCAGGAGAGTCATTCGAGGATATAAAAGGGTGGATCTTGTGAACGATAAACATAAGCCGACCATATCCCTCTGCATGATCGTCAAGAACGAGGAGCCCTGCCTGGGGCGCTGCCTGAAAAGCGCCCGGGACTTCGTGGACGAGATCGTTGTCGTGGACACGGGATCGACGGATCGGACAGTGGACATTGCGGAGGGCTACGGCGCCAGGATCTACCACCACCCCTGGGAGAATGATTTCAGCAAGCACAGAAACCAGTCCCTGGCCTACGCCACGGGCGACTGGATCCTGCAGCTGGATGCCGACGAGGAACTCTTCGTGGAGGACGGCCCCCAGTTGAAGGCCATCGCCCGGGAGGGAAAGGCCGACTTCTACAACTGCCAGTTCCACGACATCAAGAAGGACGGCTCGGTCCACGGCGTCTTTAACCTGATCCGTTTCTTCCGCAACGGGATGGGGATGAATTTCGAGAGGAAGGTCCACAACCAGCTCCAGACCAAGGGCCGGGGAGGATTCTGTCCGGTCCGGGTCAGGCACTACGGTTACGACCTGACGCCGGAGAAGATGGAGGCCAAGCACATCCGGACCACGACCCTCCTCGAACAGATGCTGGCGGCCGACCCGGAGGATGTCTACAGCCGTCATCAGCTCGCATCCTCCTATTCCATGCACCGGGAATTCGACAGGGCCGTCGAGCACGGGCAGATGGCCCTGGCGCTCAGGCGCCAGAAGGGGCTGAGGTACGAGTTCTTCGTGACCACCTTCTACACCGTTGCCCAGGGATATTTTGCCATGGGCGATCTGGAGGCCACCGAACGGGTCGGTCTGGAGGCCCTCGAATTCTTCCCGCTGCACCTGGACATCTGCCATATGCTGGCCTCGGTCTATTTTAGGAGACAGGATGCTGAGCGGTGCCGGGCCATGTCCCACCGCTATCTCGAAATCCACGAGGCCTTCACGAAGGACCCGTCGCTCATCGGGAGCTTCTACTGCCACAGCCTGACGAAGCGCAACGAGATCTTCTTCGGCCTCGCCTGCCTCCATTTCATCGAGAGGGATTATGATGCGGCAGATGCCCTTTTCTGCCGGTCATTCGAGGATTCGGGCCGCCGGCGGGAAACGGCCGAGACCATCTGCCGCTTCTATCTGGACCGCCAGATGGATGAAAGGGCCATCCAGTGGCTGATCCTGGCCCATGAGGCAACCCTGAGCCCGGAGGGCCCCGCACCATCCGTTTTCCAGGCCGGCGCCGGCTTGGGCCCGCTCGCCTACGAGGTCGCCGAGGCCTTTTGCCTCCGCCGTCAATGGCCGCTGGCCGAAAGGGCCCTCCAACTGGCCGTCCAGATCGACCCCACCCGTTTCGATCATGCCCGTTTCGACCGCCTCCTGCGGGGCATCGAGAAGGGCGCCGGCGGCCCTGCCTGATATCCGGTTCTCCCATAACGAACGTCATTTAATCAAAGAGTTACAATCCAATCATTTCCCCGTGTTCGAAAAGAATTAAAGTTTCATCTTCCCTGCGCCGATAAGAGTGTCAAAAGAGCAAAGTTCCCTAGGGAGGAGGTGAAATAGCTCGCGGCAACGGTGCGGGGAAACGGAAAGAACCTCTCCGTTAAACAGGAAACCTTTTAACCAATATGGCAAGGATGCCAGATTAAAAACATAATCAAGGAGGATTACAATCATGGGATTCAGAATTCAGAACAACATTGCGGCAATGAACGCTCAGAAGAACCTGGGTGTTTCCGACTCGGGGATGAGCAAGTCTCTCGAGAGACTCTCTTCCGGTTACCGGATCAACTCGGCCAAGGACGACGCGGCAGGGCTCGCCATCTCCCAGAGCTTCCGCGCGGACATCGCCTCTGTTAAGGTTGCCCAGAGGAACATCACTGAGGCCAACTCTCTGCTCCAGGTGGCGGAAGGCGCCATGAGCAGCGTCGGCGACATCCTCACCCGTATGAAGGAGCTGGCCACGCAGGCCGCCTCCGCCAACGTCGGGACGGACATCAGCAAGGTCGCCTCCGAGTACAACACCCTGGTTTCGGAAATCGACCGGATCGCCGATTCGACCAAGTACGCCGGGACCAAGCTGGTGGACGGTACCTTCAGCGCCGGCAACACGTCCGATACGTGGAAATCTATTGCCAACATCTACGACGTGACCGTGACCAACGCGGCGACGGGCGCCTTCACGGTGACCTACACGGCCACCGGCGGCAACATCCTGTCGATCAGCAAGGGCAGCGTCACCGAGACCAAGGTCCTGGCCGACGCAGCCGGAACGGGTGGGACGGTCAACTTCTCGACCCTGGGGATCAGCTTCAAGTACACCGGGGCCTTCGTGGCCGATACGTCCGGTGCTGCCATGGATACGGCCGAGCTGAGCGTTACGGCTGGTTCGACGGCGGCCTTCCAGGTCGGTTACGAGAGCGATACCACCTCCCAGTTGACGGTGGCCCTCGACTCGATCAAGACCTCTACCCTTGGACTGGCCAGCGGCGACCTCGTCGACTCCGCGACGGCCTATACGAAGCTGGCGACGATCGACAGCGCTATCGATACGCTGGCCGCAAGCCGGGGCGATATCGGTGCCTACCAGAACCGCCTTGGCTACGCGGCGACCAACCTCAGCGCCACGCTGGAGAACTTCACCGCGGCCGAGTCGGTCATCCGCGACGTGGACATGGCAGCGGAAATGACGACCTTCACGAAGAACCAGATCCTCGTCCAGGCCGGTACCGCCATGCTGGCACAGGCGAACATGGCGCCGCAGCAGGTCCTGTCGCTGTTGAAGTAAACTCACTTTTTAACCCCTTAACCGAACCCCGCATCCCCGGATGCGGGGTTCTTTTTTGGCAGGGCCTTTGCTTATCCCTAGGATTGAGGCCGCCTTCAGGAAAAAGCGACGCGGTCTCAAGGAACAATTTTTTAAAAAACATTCATATAAACGCTGTGTTATATGTTTGGCGCCGGACGGGAGGCTTTCCCCTTTCTCCTTAAGTTTCCGGCAGATCTTTCCGATATAAGTTACACGGGGACAGGAGAAGAACGATGAGCACCAATTTCATCAGCGGTCTTTCGAGCGGGTTCGACTGGGAGAGCGTCGTCACTCAACTCATCCAAATCGAACACAAAAAAGTGGACTTGGTCGATGAGAAAAAGACCGCCACTGAGAAAAAACTCACCGAGTGGCAGTCCTTCAACACCAAGCTCCTCGCTCTGAAGACGGCATCCAGTAACCTAAAAGAAGCGGAGGATTTCAATCTCTTCACGGCCTCGATGACCACGGACAACTCCGATGTCGACGGAACGGACCTCCTGAGCGTGACGGCCTCCGAGACGGCCTCTGTCGGTTCCTATGCCCTGAAGATCAACAACCTGGCCGCGGCCCAGAAGCTCTCCTCCGGATCATTCGCCAGCAACTCCACGGCCCTCGGCACCGGTTATGCCGGCGACATCCTGATCAATGGCACAGTGGTCACCGTGGCGGCCACGGACACACTCAAGAGCGTGATGGCCAAGATCAACAACGCCAATTCCGGGACGGATCCCACCGGGGTGACGGCCAGCATCATCAGCTACAGCTCGAATGACTACCGCCTGGTCCTGACCAGTGACGAGACAGGGGCCGACGGGATCGGCCTTCTGAACGGCGGGGCCTCGGATGTCCTGAGTGCCTTCGGATTCACCGACACGGCGCGGACGGCAAAGAACCACCTGGCCGGCGGGGACCAGACGGACCGGTTCACCAGCACGAACATCTCCATCCAGGCCCTCCTCGGCCTGACCGACGCCCAGGCCTCGGCGGCGGGGGACATTGTCATCAATGGACACTCCGTCGGAGACATCGATTTGAGCACGGACACCCTGGCCACCCTCCAGACCAAGCTGGCGGGTGCAGGCCTCACCGTGTCCGTGACGACGGAAACCGAAGACAACCAGGCCTACTACCGGCTCCTCGTGTCCGGTTCCGCCAACACCTATACGGACAAGAACAACATCCTGGAGACCCTCGGCCTGATCAAGGGCGGCGTCTCGGATGTCTACGGCGTCACCGGCAATGTGGCCAATACGGCCGGGGGGACGGCGATCACTGCCGACACCCTGCTCAAGGACATCGACGGCTACACGGGGTACCTCAACACGGATTACATTCACCTTGAAGGAACGGATACGAACGGGATCGGCGTATCCGATGACACTCTGACCATCTCCGACACGACCACGGTGGGGGACCTGCTGGCCAAGATCGAGTCGGTCTTCGGCGACGTGACCGCCTCGGTCACCGGCGACGGGAAAATCTCGATCGTGGACAACACCCCCGGAACAAGTCCTCTGGCGGTGAAGATAGGCGCCAAGAATTCCGGAGGGGGCGATGACACGACCCTCCTGTTCGATACGGACGGCGATCTGGGCAGCGCCGCGTCGGTCCGCAAACGGCAGATCGTGGCCGGGGCGGACGCCTCCGTGACCGTGGACGGCGTGACCGTCACCCGTTCGACCAACACCATCAACGACATCCTGACCGGTGTCACCCTTGATTTGCTCAAGGCGGATACAGGCACCACGGTGAACCTCGAGGTGGGCCGGGACATCGACGCCATTGTCTCGAATATCACGACCTTTGTCACGAATTACAATACCGTTTCGTCCTATATCAAGCAGCAGAGCACCTACGACGAAACGACCAAGAAGACCGGCGGCGTTCTCTTCGGGGACGGGACGCTGGCCTCGGTGAAGTCGTCGCTGACGACGCTCCTGGTCCAGAACGTCTGGGGAGTCTCCTCAGAGTTCTCCACCCTGGGGCTGGTGGGGGTCAACGTCGATCGGCAGGGCCAGCTCTCCATCAATGACGACAAACTTCGTGACTATCTGACCACCAACTTCAACGACATCCAGAAACTCTTCACGGCCAACGGCACGGCGAGCGTAGGGGCTCTGGAGTACATCAGCCACGACAACCAGACCCAGGAGGGCGAGTACACGGTCCACATCACCACCGCGGCCACGCAGAGCACCTCGGCCGCTTCGGACAACACGAGTCTGAGCGGCGATGAGTCCCTCACGATCACCGATGGAGAGAATGTGGCGACGGTCAACCTGACCAGTTCGATGACGATGAGCCAGATCGTCAATGCCATCAACAGCGAGTTGGCGACGGTCTATACGCAGAGCCTTGCCGGCGGCGAACAGCTCTATGCCGACGGGACCCAGTCGGCGGCCATCACGGCCTCGACGAAGTGGAACAGCGTCTACGACAGCACCGGCGGATCGGCGAATATCGCCGACGGGGACGTCATCACCTTCTCGGGGACCAACCACAACGGCACCAGCATCAGCGGGTCCTACAGCATCACGAATGCTGCCACGGACTCCGTCCAGGGTCTTTTGTCGGCGATCGAAACAGCCTACGGCAACGACGTCACGGCGGCCATCAACGCCTCGGGAAAGATCGTGGTCACCGACAAGACGACGGGAAAGAGCGATCTGTCGCTCAACTTAAATTACGCGCAGGCGCACGACCTGGATTTCGGATCGGTCCTGGCCACCAATCCGGACGGACAGGAGGGGCGCTATGCCATGAGCATCACCGCCTCGGCCGATGCGACCAACCATCTGGTCCTGAACCACGACACCTACGGAACGGGGCACAGCTTCACGATCCACCAGGCGAACAATCTCCTGTGGACCGGAGGAGAACAGACGGTGAACAACGGCGTCGACGTGGCCGGGACGATTAACGGCGAGGCGGCCACGGGCAGCGGCCAAGTCCTGACGGGCGACAGCGGGGATGCCAACGTGGACGGATTGTCGATCAAATACACGGGGACGGCCAGCGGGGTCGATGTGGGAACGCTCAAACTGACTTTCGGAGTGGCCGAACTTTACGATCGCGCGCTCTTCACCATCACCGACTCCATCGAGGGCTACGTGCCCTTCAAGGAGGAGTCCCTCCAGAACAGCATCAACGACTACGAAACGCAGATCGAGGAAATGGAGGCGCGCCTGGCCCTCAAGCAGGAGCTCATGATCAACCAGTTCACCCAGATGGAGCTGGCGATCCAGAAGATCCAGAGCCAGAGCAGTTGGTTGTCGAGTCAGATCGAGGCCGCGAAGAGCGGGTGGGCGTAATCATAAGAAAGAGGTTCTAAACAGAGGGGAGGATCAACCTATATGTACGAGAATGCAGTTAAATCCTATCAGCAGACAAGTTTCCTGACAGCAGACCCGCTCAAGCTGGTCCTGATGTGTTACGACAAGGCGATCAGCAGCCTCAAACAGGCCAAGGAAAACTTCGCCGCCAAGGATTATGAGGCCAAGGGGCTGGCTCTCAAGAAGGCCCTCGACATCCTCCATGAACTGAACGCCTCGCTGGATTTGAAGAAGGGCGGCGAGATCGCGGTGAACCTGCGGACCCTGTATACCTTCATGAGCCAGGCCCTGATCGAGGCCGATCTCAAGAGGGATCTGGCCGTGTTCGAATCGGTGATCCAGATGCTGGAAGAACTGGAGGTGGAATGGAAGGGCATCTCCACCGGCGGGGGCCGGGATGCAAAGCCCTCCATGAACGGGATCATCGGAAGGACCGAAATGATACGCCCGAAGACGGCGATGGCCGGAAGGGCCTGGAGTGCCTGATCCTATGACGAAACCCTCTGACCATGCGGAACTGGCGCTGCAGCAGAAACTGAAGTCCTGCCGTGATTTCCTGTCGGCCACCCGGCTCCTCGAGGAGGCCCTGAAAAATCAGGAAATGACGGCGGTGGGCCGCCTGATCAAACGGCGCGACGAACTGATCGGAACAATTGATGGACTGGACCGTCGAATCGGGCGCTTCCTGAAGACGGCGCCGCCTGCCGCCGATTCGGCGGTACGCGGGCGGATGACGGCCCTCTCCAAGGAACTCCATCAGGTCCTGAAACTCATCGAATCCGCCAACGAGGCGTGCGGGACCCTTGCGGCCCGGAAGTGCGGGGCCATCAAGAATGAGATGATCCGGGTCCGTCACAGCAGGGAATGTGTCCAGGGATATGCTCCGACAAAGCCAAAACGGGCGGAGCAGTTCCTGAACATGAAGACCTGACCGTCGCCGTCTCACTCACCGGCTTCCTACAATATTTCCCTTTAAAAATAAGACCATTCACCCTCCCTCCTGGACGGAAGAACGGGATATTCAAGTTTTTCCGTCGATTTGCCGATAATGTATTTAAAAAGGGTCAAACAGGAGAGGAGGTGAAACAGATGAATATCGATGCTGTGGGAGTGGGCGGTTCCATCCATTCCGCGACAACATCTGCCGCGACCCCGGCGACGCAGGATGTTTCCCGTCAGGCGGCCCAGACGAGTGCCACCGTTGCTGAAAACAGCGAGGACATTCAGCAGATGGTCGATCAGATCCAGAGCTACATCAAGATGATGAATGTCAGCCTTGAATTCACTACCTATGGGGAGCATGGAGAAAAGATCGCCGTCATCGTTTCCGACAAGGAGACGGGAGAGGTTATCCGCGAGATCCCGAGCAAGGAGATCCAGAATCTCTATGCCAAGATGAGCGAACTGACCGGGATGATCCTAAACGCCCAGATTTGATATGGCTCATTTTTTAGGTCGTTAATGCCGGCTTCAGATCGGATCACAAGGACGTGGCGGGCATGGCAAGCCTGTCGGAGTTGTTGCGTTTGGCCAGCCATGTGTCGAAGTGGGCCTTGTGATCGAGAACGTCGTACTGGATCGGGTATTCAGGGTCCTCCAGAACGATCTGGGTGGCCATTCTCTTTTCCGCATTGATGAGGATCGGGGCCCGGACGTTGACCGTCACCCGGAAGGGTTGTGAACGGACGGTGACGATGCTCAGGAGAACGAGGTCTTCATCCTTTCGGATTTCCAGGAAATCCCTGTCCTCTTGATGCAGAGTCGGCTTGTAATCGGGCATCACAATAAAGGGGTTGATCACGACGAAGGCTACGGCCGGGTCATCGGCGGCCTGCAGCCACCAGAGGGGCGTATTCTGATCGTGCACGATCAGGGCAAAGCGCTTCAGATGGCCGAAGCCCAGAATAGAGCCCTTCATCGTAATGAGCTCAGATTCCTGAATATCGATTTCCCCAAAGCGCGTCGTTGCAATCCTCATGACGGCTTAACCTCCTGTTGTTCCATCCCTGTTCGCGATTTGCCCGTCCCCTTGGGACCCTTCGATCCATCAGCCGAGGCGGATGTCTTGATTCATTTCTGGGTTAAACGTCCCCATACCTCCGACAACCCGACATCGGAGGTCAGGGCTTGTTGGTTCTGTTCCTGGATGATCCGGTATATCTCCCCTCTATGGACGGCGACATGTCGGGGGGCCTCGATCCCTACCCGCAACTGCTTGCTGTGCAACTCGAGGAAGGTAATCTTGATATCGTCCCCGATGGCAATCGTCTCTCCTAACTTCCTTGTCAGGATCAGCATCGTCACTCCCTTAATCTAAAAAGTTGAGGATCGTTGTATTGCCAATCTTGGCAGCGATGGCATAGGAACTCTGCAGAGCGATTTCCTTCATGGAAAGTCTTGTGGCCAGCTCTGCCAGATCGGCGTCCTGTGATTCCCCCAAGAGCGCGGTCAGATTGGTGTCCAATTCCGAGAGATTGCTTCTGGACACATCGATGTGGTTCAGCTTCGTTCCGCAGAGGGACTGGTTCAGGCTGATCTGGTTCTGGGCCTTCTCCAGATTGTCCAGCTCCGCGGTGATCCCTGCGCTGTCATTGTTCTCCAGGGCCGTCTTCAGGTTGTTGAGGGTTTTAAAGATGTCGACCCCGTAGCTTCCCTCGGCCGTGAAGGCCTCGGCGCCGGTAATGTTGTAAGTGAGGGTCGTTCCCCTGTTGATGGTCAGGTTGACCGGATCATTGTCGCCCCGGTAATAGCCCTCGGCGATCGCGTTGACGTAGAAGATGTCGTTCTCACCCAGGGCCTTCGTCCCTGCGGCGTCGTCGAAGGTGAGGGTCACCCCGTCCCCCAGGTTGAGACTGCCGCCCGCCATGGAAAGGTCCGTTCCGTTCCAGGTCCTGCCGCCGTCGGTAGAGTACTGGTAGGTCGCCGCCGCCAGGGCCCCGCCCGTCGTGACCTTGACGGCATAGGTTTTGTTCGTGGTGCCGGTGTAGGTCCCCGACGAGGTGACCGTCCCGGTAAAGGTGTTGTCCTGGGCCGTTCGGGCGGTTTCGATCTGGGCACTCAGGGGGGTTGCGGAAAAAGGTGCCGTTCCGTTGCGGGATCCGGAAAAGAGATAGCGGTCCCCCGACATGGAATTGGCCAGACTGGTCATCTCATCAATCAGGCCCTGGATGTTCTCGGCCGTGATCTTGCGGGTGGTGGCGTTGGCCGTTCCCGTGGCCTCACCAAGGGCCAATGCATTGGCCTCGACGAGTAGATCATAGGCGCTGGAGAGCTTGGATTCTGTCGACGAGATCCAGGACTCGCAGTTGTTCATGTTGGTCTTGTACTGTTCATTGGCCGCCATGCTCTGGCGGATCTCGATGATCTTGGTGGCGGCGATGGGGTCGTCCGATGCACGGTTGACCCTCTTCTGGCTCACCAGCTTTTCGATGACGTCATTGTACTGACTCTGGGTATTGAACAGGTTGTTGACCGTGGTGTTGAATCGCATGTTCTCGGTTACGCGCATGGCTGTCTCCTTACTCCACGAGCCCCATCAGGGTGTCGAGCATCTCGTTGACCACCTTGCAGAGTCTGCCGGCGGCGTTGTAACCCATCTGGTACTTGATCAGGCGGATCATCTCCTCATCGATGGAGACGCCGGACACCGACTCCCTCTGGTTTTCGAGGTGGTTCATGATGGCCGTCTGATGGTCGCTGTTCGTCTCTGCGGTGGCGACCTCATTGCCGATCTCTCCGACGACCGTGGCCAGAAAGCTGTTCAGCGTCGAGGTGTTGCTGTTCATCAGGAGCTCGTTCTGGATGGCGGCAAGCTTGCTTGCGTTTTCACCGTCCCCGGTGACCGAGGTGCCGGCGGCGATCCGGTTGACATCGGCGGCGATCGCCGTATTGACCCTGATGGTCCCGGAGGCGTTGTTCAGATCCGGGATCTCGAAGAAGTCCACTCCGGTGTTTGTGTAAGCGTCGAAACCGCTGCTGTGGACCTCGTTGATGCGGTTGGCGAGGGCTTTGGAAAAGTCGTCCAAATAGCTCACGTATTTGGGGACGATTTCGTTCTGCAGCTCATTGTAGGCCCCGAGCTTTCCCTTGGTCAGCATGTCGTTGATCGGTTCGGTGGTCGATCCGTCAGAGTAGATATTGCTTTTGCCCGAGGTGTTCAGGCTGACACTGAGGTCATGATCTTGGACTCCCTGCAGGAGGGCGTCCCCGTTGGCCAGGTAGATGTTGATCGTGCCGTCGGGGTTATCAAAGTAGTTGAAATCGACCCAAGATCCGAGTTCCTTCAGGGCCTGGGTCCGCTGGTCCATAAGGGCGTTGCTGTCGCCTTCGTTGCCCGTCGTCTCCATGATCCGCAGGTTCAGATCCTTGATCTCGTCGACGATATCGTTGATCTGGCCCACCGCGTCGGAGATGTTGCGGTTCATGTCCGTGTTGATCGTGTCGAGGTTGCGCTTGTAGGAGTTGATCGAGTTGATCAGGTTCTCGCCGGCCGACAGAAGGGCGGTCCTCTCCACTTTTCCGGAGGGGGCGTTGGAGAGATTCTCCCAGGCCGACCAGAATTCATTCAACTGATCGTTGATGCCCCCTCCAAGGGTGTCGTCCAGCATGACTTCGATGTTCTGGAGACCCTGCAGCAGGGCGTCGCTGTAGGACGTATTCTGCTCTTGCTGGACGATCTGGGACTCGATGTAGCTGTCGTAGACCCGCGTGATTTTCTCGACGGAGACCCCGATCTGGGTTGTGCCTCCCTTGACGCTGACGCTGCCGATGGCCTTGAAATCCGTCCTCTGACGGCTGTAGCCGGCGGTGTCCACATTAGCGATATTGCCGCCGGTGATGTCGATAGCCATCTGATGGCTCGACAGGGCGTCTCTGGCTGTGAATAAAAGGCTGCTGATCGACATGTCAATATCCCTTCCGCGGGCCAATCAACCCGCTTCTGATATTAACCTGCCTTGCAAATTCCCGGCCTTGATCTGGCCCTGCCGGTTATAATTTGGCGGTGGTGATGTTAAGGCATGGATATAATTGAGGGTATTATTTATGTGGGCAAGCGAGGCGTTGATCAGCGCCTTGTTTTTCTCGTTGCATTGGTCGATCCGCCGGACCACATCGGCAATTTTTTCCTGGTAGTCCGTCAGGTTTTTCCTGGTCTTATCCTGAGCATAACCGATGAGTTGCGTTAGGCAAACGGGTTCGTCCACGTGGAGGCTCGCGGCAATCCTGCTGACGGCGCCCGCGCGCATTTCCGCCGCGACCCTGATGGAGAGCAGGAGCCGTTCATTCTTCGAGTTGAATGCGGTGATGTCCTCTGGGGTGCAGCGTTTCAGGAGACGGGTTTCTTCCTGGACGGCATTGAGAAGTTCAAGATAATATTCATATTCCTGCCCAAGTGACAGCAGCAGGGCATTGTACAACTGATCCAGATCCCTGTTCATGGCACCTTTCCGGCAGAGCATTCCCTCTCTGGGCGGACGGATTCGCCCTTCCGGACCCGTGTCCGATGTCAAGGATCCACCCGCCCGTTAGGCGACGATGTCGATGAGGGACTCCTCCACCATTTTATCAGCGATTTTATCCAGATTGACCGTGTATGTTCCGTTGTCGATCTGGTTCTTCAGTTCCTGGACCTTCGCCTCGCGAACATCGGGGGTCTGATCCAGAATCTGCTTGATCCGCTGAATGTCTTTGGCCTTGGTGGAAAGATCAACCTTCTCGGTGGTGACAGACATTCCGGAAGTGCCCGAAGTCACAGATTTATCCCCCTCGCCCTTGGCGGGATCGCTCTTCTGGTACTGCTGGATCACCTGTGCGGAAGTGCCCTTAATCTTGGAAATCATAATCACCTTCCCCTTTTGATCTTACACCAATTATCGACATTTTACGCGGAAGACTTTAATCCTTTTTTAGATTTGCTCCTGTTAGCTGTTTGTAAATCATGGTTTGCAGGCCAAGCCCCTCTCCCTTGTTGGTCAGCTCTGTTGCAAGCTTTTGGTCCAGCATCATTTCATAGGTCTGCCTCCCCTGGGAGGATTTTAGTAATCCGTCTTTGGGGACCGTCTGTCTCATGGTCTTCAGTAGCTGATAAACCAGCATGGACTCGAAGTCGGCGCAGGCCTTCTTCAGTTTTTTCTCCTTGGCCGCTGCTTCGGTCGATTGACCGGTTGTTGTTGCTGCGGTTGCCTTTAACTCAGGCGATAGATTCGTCGATATATTGCCCATAATCACATGATCTTAAGGTCTGCCTGAAGGGCGCCGGCCGCCTTGATGGCCTGGATGATCGTAATCAGATCACGCGGGGTCACGCCGATGGCGTTGAGGGCCATGACCACATCCTGAATCGTAACGCCGCGGGGGACGACCATTAACTGCTTCTTTTCTTCCTGCATGGAAAGACCGGTATCCTTGGTAACCACCGTCTGACCGCCCGGTGCGACGATGGTGCCGTTCCTTCTGTCCCTGGCCGTCACTCCGCCGCTTTCTGGGGGCTTGGGGGCAAAGGGCAGGGGTTGGGAGACGTTCATGGTTTCCTTGATCTGGATGCTCAGGTTCCCATGCGCGATCGCCACAGTGGAGATCCGGACGTTTTCGCCCATGACGACTGTTCCTGTCTTTTCGTTCATGACGATGACCGCCCCCGTCTCCACGGGCACGTCGATGTTTTCGACCCTGGCGATGATGTCGGCCATGTTGCTCTCGGACGAGGTGACCCGTACGGCGACTGTTCCGGAATCAATAGCCTGCGCTTCCAGGGTCATGACCTGGCTGGAAACCGTAGCAGCCAATTTCGTTGCGGTCGAGAAGTCCGGCTGGAAAAGGTTGATCGTGAATTTCTTCTCCTTCCCGAAATCGTATTTGACCTCCCGCTCCACCACGCCGCCGTTGGCGATGATCCCGACATTCGTCTGGTTCTTGGTCACACTGGCATTGGCGCCGCCCGCGGCGAAGCCTCCGATCAACAGGGGCCCCTGGGCCAGCGCGTAGACCTCGCCGTCAACGGCCCTCAGGGGGGTCATCAACAACTGGCCTCCCTGGAGGCTGGTAGCATCTCCGATCGAAGAGACCGTCACGTCGATCCTCGTGCCGGTTTTGGCAAAGGGCGGCAGTTGGGCGGTCACCATCACCGAGGCGATGTTCTTCGCTTTCGGGGTCTTGTCCCGCATGGAGAGGCCCTGCCGGCTCAACATGTTGGCAATGGTCTCCTTGGTGAAGCCGTTCTTGACATCATCCCCGGTTCCCATCAGGCCGACCACCAGACCGTAGCCGAGCAACTGGTTCTCCCGGACCCCGCCGAATCCGGCAATGTCCTTGATCCTGGCGGCCTGAAGGGGAAGCGCACCTGCCATGAAAAGGATAACGGCCAACGATACGATTACATTTCTCTTCATTAGAACGGCCACCCCCAGTCCAAAGCGCGGGTCAACCAGCCGGGATGCTGTTTGTCGTTGACTACGCCGCTGCCTGTATAGACGATCCTTGCGTCTGCGATGTTTGTCGAAGAAACTGCATTTTCCGACGAGATGTCTTCAGGTCGGATTATCCCCGTGATGACGATGAATTCGTCCTCGGCGTTGAGAGTCAACTGCCGCCTGCCTTCGATCAGGAGATTGCCGTTTTCCAGGACCCTGACCACGCGGGCGGTGACGGTTGCCTGGAGTTTGCCTCCGCGTGATGTGTCTCCGGTTCCTTTGAGTTCATTCACGGAGGTCCCTCCGATGGAAAGCGAGGTTCCCATGTTTGCATTTTTATTGAGAATTGAAGTGTCAAGCCCAAGCAGGGCGCTGATGCCCGAACTGGTTGACTGGTCCCGTTTCGTATTGGTGGTGGCCTTATTCTGACCACTCGATGACTCGTCGACGATGATGGTGACAATGTCATTGACATAGCGGGCCTTGTTGTCGCTGAAGAGCATGCTCCGGCTGTTCTCGCCGGGCCACAGCGAACCGGGGGTGGTGACTGGTTTGACGATGTGGATCGGTTGCATTTTGGCCCTCGGTTGGATCTCCTCCGGTCGGGTGCCGTAACCGGAACAGCCCAACAGCAGGGTCAATGTGATAAGACTGATCGGGACTCGAATCTTCATGGTGTCTCCTAATACTCGATGCCGACCAGGGAATCGCTCAGGACCCTGGCATAGATGATCTTGTTGGAGGTAATGTTTCTGACCCGGACCATGCTGCCGGCGATTCCATCCTCTTCGGACAGACCCAGGGTGATGATCTGCATGGGACCGTTGTCAAAGACCACCTTGACCATCCTCCCCTTTCGGACCAGGGGGGCCTCCTTCAGCATGAAGGTTTGGAACTCCGCTCCGGCCGGGATCTGGGTCGAGAGCCGCTTGCCCACAACATCCTCCAGGGAGGACACGGCTTGCGGATGGATCCGGCGGACCCACTTCTGGATCGTCCGGACGTCGTGATCGGTCAGAACCGTTCCCGGCGATAACGAGCGCGTTGCCACAAAGACGTTCTGAAGGACCTCGATCCTGGCCCTGACGGTATCCGTCCTGGTGAGATGTCGCCCCTTGAGGGACCGGACCAGAAAGGCCATATCGCCGATGAAGTCGACATTGCCGGCGGGTTCGACCCGCAGGGTGACATGGCCGTCCTGGTTTTTGTTTTCCGGCTCCGAGGACAGGAAATCGACCCGGGCGGTCCCTGGCGGCCAAGGCATATTGGCCTCGATGTATTCCCGGACGGCCGCCTGGAGGGGATAGGCCTTTAGGTTATTGTCCGCATGGGCGGCCGTGGCGAAAAGGACCATGCCCAGGATTGCCGATGTTATGAGAACCTTTGTCTGTTTCACTACGACCTCTTCAGATTGTTCACAACACCCAACATGCTGTCAGCCGTCTGGATGGACTTGGAGTTGATTTCATAGGCCCTCTGCCCGGTGATCATCTTGACCATCTCGTCGATGAGATTGACGTTCGACAACTCGAGGTAACCTTGGGAGATGGTCCCCCTCCCATCGACATTCGGATTGCCCACAGTTGCATCGCCGGAGGCGTCCGTCTTGGTGTAGAGATTCCGGCCGATGCTGCTCAGGCCAGCCGGGTTGACGAACGTGGCCAGTTGGAGCTGGCCGATTTGGGTGGTAGTCCCCGTGCTGTCTGTTGAATTGACGAGACCGGACTTGTCGATGGTGATGGTGACGCTGCCTGTGGGCACGGTGATGCTGGGGATCAGCAGCAGTCCTTCCGAGTTGCAGACTACGGAGTTCTTGTTGAGCTTGAAATTGCCGGCGCGGGTGTAGTCCGTCCCGCCGTTCCCGTCGTCGATCTGGAAGAAACCGTCCCCTTCGATCGCCAGATCGAAGGTGTTGCCGGTCTGCTGGTAGTCGCCCTGGCTGAAGATCTTCTGTGTTGAGATATTCTTGGTGCCCATACCGATCTCAATGCCGGCGGGGAGTTGAACGCCCGTGGATGAAGTCGCCCCGGCCTTTGAATAGACCTGATACATGAGGTCCTGAAAATTGGCCCGCGACTTCTTGAACCCCGTGGTGTTCACGTTGGACAGGTTGTTGGCGATGACATCTTGATCGATCTGCTGGGCAGCCATTCCTGTTGCAGCGGTGTAAAGCGATCTAATCATGAAAACCCCCTTTTTAACTGATTTTTCCTATTCGACCGGTGGATTGTTTGTCCGCCTCGGATAAAGTTTGGACGACTTTCTGATAGGTTTCAAATGACCGATGAACCTCGATCATCTCGGCCATTTCCTTGATAAGATTCACATTCGACGATTCGAGACATTCTTCTTTGATCTCGGGTTTGTCGACGGGCTTCATGCCGGCCGTTCCCGGATCCCGATATAAGCCGCCACCGACATTGGTCAAGGCCTGGCGGTTTGCGAAATCGACGATTCTGAGCTTGCCCACCGAATTTCCGTCGACGTATACGGAGCCGTCGCTGCTGATGTTCACCTTGCCGTTGCCGAGTGTGATGGGTCCCCCGTCGCCGACGACGGGGTCACCCATCTGGGTGACGATCTGGTTTTGTCTGTTCACGGTGAAATCACTTTTGCGCGTGAAGGCTTGTCCCTCGGCCGTCTGCACGACAAAAAAACCGTCCCCCTGGATCGCCAGGTCGAGGGGGTTACCCGTTTTCTGTACGAGCCCCTGGGAAAAATCGGTATAGAGGATATTCCCGGACAGGTTGTTCCCGTCGCTCTCGCCCGTCTCTTCGATGACCTTCAAGGCTCGCAGGTGCTGCGCCTTGAAACCGTTTGTCGATGCATTGGCCAAGTTATTCGAGATGAAGTCGAGCTGACGGATTCTTTGATCCATCGAGGCAGCGACTGCGGAAATATCGTTGGACATGGCCATTCTCCCTGCATTTTGATTGAGAATCATTGCAAGGTATGTGCCACTCGCAGTATGTTGATGGAATCATGCCGGTTCGGTTTGACCTTGCTTAGCGGACCCCATGGGAATGGTCCTGAGACCGGCATTTTTTGCCGTTATGACGAAGCGGCGTTTCGGTACCGGTCGTTTGCCGAATAGACAAAGGCGAGGATTTCGGCGACAGCCTTGTACAGCTCGACCGGAATCTGTTCATCGATCTCCAGTTTGCTGAGAATCTGGACAAGGCCGGGATCGTTCTTAATGGGGATGTTGTTCTTTTTCGCTATTTCGATGATCTTCTCGGCGATGGCGCCCTTCCCCCTTGCGACCACCTTCGGGGCTGCATCCTTTTGAGTGTCGTATTTCAGGGCCGCGGCCAAGATCTTTTCTGGGTTCTTCATATGCATAGGTCGATGGTGTTTTGCGAATAGAGTCTGTGGTTCAGGAGAAAATCCTGTTTCCAGGAGGGAAGATCCCGGTCGAGGATGCACTGAACCTGGGGGGCGACATACCCGAGACCGGACAGTTTTTCCTGGAGTTCATCCAAGCTACGTCCCATGAAATCGGCTGCGGCGGGGGTGGGGCATTTGATCGTGCATTGGAGGTTCCCTCCCCGGAGCGATGCCTCGATGGCCAAATCGCCCAAGGCATCCATATCGACGAAGAGGACCACCCTGTAACGGGATTCTCTTCCCTGTGCGCCCTTTTCCTTCTCCGTTTCAATGAAGAGATCCTGCATCCGGATGCCATCGGAGCATTGAAAGGGGATCTGGAACGCAAAGAACTGGTCCTGTTCCTGCGCCAAGACATTGACGATCTGTAGCGATTCGATGACCCGTAGGGCATGGTCGACGAAGTTGGCGAGGCCCTCCAGTCTCTGCTGTCCCCCTTGTGCCGAAGGATCATTATTAATTCCGATATATTGAAGTTCTGCGGCGAGATTCAAGAGGGCGGTTTTCAGGTTGGGAGGATATTTCCCCTCTGTCCGGAACGAGGGATCGGTCAGGAGTTTTTTGAGGTCGCTCTCCAGGGTCAGCCCCAGTGCCGTCAGGCCTTCTTTGAGGTAAAGCGGATCGTTGAGGCTGGATCTGGATACAATGATCCGTTCCATCAACTGGGGAAGAGCCTGGATATCTTTTTTGCTTATAAGTGTCGATAATTCATTGATATTTTCCTTTGAGAGGAAATCTCTGAGGGAGATGAACAGATCCTTCAGGGCATTGGGGTTAGATCGGAACAACTTTGTGAAATTGTTTGTTATTATGGATTCTTCGTCAACAGGATTGAGGACCTGCAGAACCAGGGTCGGATGAACTTGCTCGACACGGACCGTCAATTTATCGCCAGCTTGAAGGGGAAAGGGACTTTCGGCTATGACCGTTGAACCCTTGATCTGGAGATGGGCCTTTTGATCAGGGGTGTACCCGGTGACAAGTGCCCTGAGGGTTTCACCAGGGACTAGATTTTTGGGGGAAGTCGCTGTGGAAACTCCAGCGAGTTCCTGGGAGGGGGCAATCGCCCTGAGCATCTCCGGAGATATGGTGAGAGAAGCCATGGTTGGGTCTAGACCTTGATATCAATATGACCCTCGGGATCACGGCATGAAGCGGGATCTTCCTCCGTTCCCGTCGTTTCCTTGGGCGAGGGATGGTCCTCCCTAGAGGGGTTCCGTTGCCGTTTTTCACCTTCGCCTTTTGTGCGGACGGATTCCTTCTCTTCGGATTCGTTCACCTTTTGCAGCATTCTTCGATGTTCCTGACTGAGTTGCATTTCGAAGTATCGCTGTTGAACATCGGCATGTTGCTGCTGAATCTGTTGAATCCGCTCCGTAAGGCTCGACTGCAGAATGCTCTCGTGACGATCAATCGCTCGGACCATGACGGCACCTTTCCCTATCTCCTATGCATCATAATGGTTATCGGAAAAGCATCGTGATGACTTTAGGTGACCGGAGTGGATGGGTCGTCATCTCGACCGAGCGCTGGATCCGAAACTTAATAGGAGCATTTTCCGATGCAATTCATGGCGGCCTCTGTTTGGTGAGACCTTTCCCGACACTTATAGCAGAGTGTTTTCCAACCCCCTTTCTCAATGATCGCCAATGCCACCTGGCCTCCGCCTCGTTGGGATATCCAGGTGACGAAGCCTATCTTATTTCCGACCTATCTCCATGAATCCTTCAGGACGCTCCGGAGGCGCACGATGGCCTGCGTGTGCAATTGGCAGACCCGGGATTCCGTCAGATCGAGAATCCTACCGATTTCTTTCATGGTCATCTCGTCGCTGTAATAAAGAGACATCACCATCTTCTCTTTTCCCGGCAGATCATCAATCAGCTTCTTCAATTGGTTCCTGAGCTCTTCCCCTGCAAACAGATCGAAAGGGGTTCCCCGATTGACGGATTCCATGACCTCTGCAGAACTGTGGGTCTCAAGATACTCGGGCGTGAGGTCCTCCTGGCTTATGAGGGGGATGCCCTTAGTATCATCGAGCAGCTTATAATATTGCGCCAGAGTGATCCCGAGGTAATTGGCCACCTCTTCTTCTTCCGGACGCCGACCCAAAGTCTTCTTCATGTTGGTGAAGGCTTCCTCGAGCTTGCTGTCTTTATGACGGATTGAACGAGGCACCCAGTCCCTGGACCGCAGTTCATCGAGAATCGCGCCTTTAATCCGGAAGCGGGCATAGGTCTCGAACTGTACATTCCTGTTTTCATCAAATTTGTCGAGGGCTTCCATAAGCCCTATGATGCCGACATTATACAGATCTTCACGGTCGGCCGCGTCGATGGGCAGTTTAACGGACATCCTCCCGACAATGCTCTTGACGAGAGGGCCGTATTTCATGATCAATTTGTCGCGGTCCTTATTATTCCCGGCCATGGTGTCAATTAAAAAAACTCATTACCCCGTCATCCTCCCGCTCCGATGATGATTGGCAGAGTTTCTTTGCCACTTCCCGCAGGCATTTGACGGATGGGGATTGGGGATATAGTTCTGCCAAGAGCTTCTGCTGTTTGACCGCTGATGGAAGGTTCTCGTCGTAGACGATGTACCCCAAGTTTTCGATGGCCAGATTCAGAAAATGATCTGTGGCCTGGGCCAGGCGCCGAAAGACTTCCGTGGCTTCCTGTTGCGTTTTGACCATGTTGACCAGGAGCCTGAATCTCTTTTTCGCATGCCGCTGGTACAGGACCTTGATCAGGGCATAGGCGTCTGTCAGGGAGGTTGGCTCCGGCGTGACCACCACAATGGT